>Ga0224555_1000220_pt1 | contig 84415 bp, 81 predicted proteins | sample 714S23034metaG_FD_180687 | JGI IMG/M metagenome (GOLD analysis project Ga0224555, IMG submission 180687) | Peat soil microbial communities from Stordalen Mire, Sweden - 717 S2 30-34 | ecosystem: Environmental > Terrestrial > Soil > Wetlands > Peat | place: Sweden: Norrbotten County, Stordalen... | reverse complement strand
GCTCGAAGCCCATCGCGCAAGACGGCCTGCCCAACATGCGTTCTCCCAAGGCCCCTGTCCCAGTCGCCCGACCCTAAACCCGGACCAACCAGACCAGCAACCTCAAAACGGCATTCTCATGCCCCGACGAGCAGCTGCCTCGCTGTTGGACGGACATTCCCTCCTAGGTTCGCTTTGCTCGGCTGGGTTGGACGCGCTTGGCTTCGCCGGGCTGCTTTTGGAAGTTGGGGGGCCAGGGAGCGTCCTCGAGGCCGGCTTTCTTGTCGCTGGCTGCGAGATCGAGGAGCGAGGCGAGGGAGCCGGGGTTGTCGTCGATCGCGGTCGACGGGTCGCCCCGGTCGCGGAGGCGGGCCGGGACCGTGTCGAGGCGCAGCTCGGCGGGCTCGACGTCGTCGAGCTCGGACCATTCGAAAGGGCAGGAGACGCGTGCGTCGGGGACGGCGCGGACCGAGTAGGCAGAGGCGACGGTGCGATCCCGCGCGTTCTGGTTGTAGTCGACGAAGACGCCGATCCGCTCCTCCTTCCACCATTTGCTCGTCGCACGGTCGGGCATCCGGCGCTCGACCTCGCGCGCCAGCGCGAGCGCCGCCTGGCGAACCTCGGGGAATCCCTGCTCGGGGCGGATGCGGACGTTGATGTGGATTCCGCGCGAGCCCGAGGTCTTCGGATAGCCGGTGAGCCCGTGCTCGGCAAGGACCTCCCGCGCGCACGCAGCGACCGCCCGCACCTCGTCGAACGCGACGCCGGGCTGCGGGTCGAGGTCGACACGCAGCTCATCGGGGCGGTCGAGATCGCTGCGCCGCACAGGCCAGGGATTCCAGTCGATGACGCCCAGGTTGACACCCCATACGAGGTGAGCGGCGTCGTTGGCGACGAGCTCGCGCGCGGAGCGTCCGCTCGGAAAGTGGACGGTCGTCGTCTCGAGCCATGGCGGCGCGGTCTCGGGCACGCGTTTCTGGAAGAAGAACTCGCCGCCGACACCGTCGACCCAGCGCTTTAGCGTCGTCGGGCGCTCGCGCAAGTGCCGCACCACCGCCTCCTCACACTCCACGTAGTAGTTCACAAGGTCGAGCTTGGTGAAACCGGGCTCGGGAAAGAACAGCTTGCCTGGGTTCGAGACGCGCAGCTCGCGACCCGCGGCCTCGACGACGATCGCGGTGTCCTTAGAGCTCATCCCCACCTCCGCGTGTGTGGCTGTGATGCCCTCACAAACATCGCCTGAGAGGATGCCGCACGATGCCCGCCGCCCGCTTGCCGGTCCTCGTCGCGCCCGACTCGTTCAAGGGCAGCTTCGCGGCGGAAGAGGTCGCCGCGGCGATCGTGCGTGGGCTCGACTCGGCGGGCATTGCCACGCGCGCGATGCCGATCGCGGACGGCGGCGAAGGGACTGGCGAGGCGCTCCGTCGCGCGCTCGGCGGCGAGCTGCGCAGCGCGCTCGTGCACGATCCGCTCGGCCGCATGCGCCGCGCGAGCTTCGTCCTGCTCGCGGACGGCCGGGCGGTCGTCGAGGTGGCGCAGGCGAGCGGTCTCGCCACGATCGCGGCGCGGGAGCGCGACGCCGAGGCAGCATCGAGCGCTGGCACCGGTGAGCTCATCGTCGCCGCGATCGAAAGCGGCGCGGGCGCGGTGCTCGTGGCAGCGGGAGGCAGCGCGACGACCGACGGTGGGACCGGCGCGATCGACGCGCTGGCGTCCGGCGGCGGCCTGCGCGGCCGCAAGCTCGCCGTGCTGTGCGACGTACGCACGCCGTTCGACCGGGCAGCGGCGCTCTTCGCCCCGCAAAAGGGGGCTGACGCAGCGACGGTCGTGCGTCTCGAGCAACGCCTCGCGCGGGTCGCAGCGAAGCTGCCCCGCGACCCGCGCGGGATTCCGCTGAGTGGCGCCGCAGGCGGGCTCGCGGGCGGGCTCTGGGCGGCCTTCGAGGCACGGCTCGAGCAGGGCGCGTCGTTCGTGCTCGACGCGATCGGCTTCGATCGCACGCTGCGCGCAAGCCACGCCGTGATCCTCGGCGAGGGACGGCTGGACAGGACGACGCTCGAAGGCAAGGCGCTCGCCGAGGCCGCGACACGCGCCCGCCAGCTCGGGGTGCCGGCGCATGCCATCGTCGGCCAGAGCGCACTGGATGCGTTCGACGCGAGAATCCTCGATCTGCAGACGATCAGCGCCGCGGGAGCGCTCGACAAGATCGAGTCTGCCGCGCGCGGACTCGCTGCAATCATCTGATCCGTTGGCGTCCGAGCAGGCGTGGTGCAGGCGCCATCGCTACGCTCGTTGCGAGCGATGGCCGAGAACGCGCCCGAACCGAGCCGTCCCGCCATGCTCAGTCGCGCGCAGGCAGCGCGCCCTGGGGCACGGCGAGCAGTCGTTATCGGCGCGGGGTCGTTTGGCACAGCAATCGCGGTCCTGCTTTCGCGCGCGGGCGTTCGCGCAGTGCTGCAGACGCGCAGCGCCGAGCAGGCAACGGCTCTCACAGAGGCGCGTGAGAACACCAAGTACCTCCCCGGCGTCGAGCTACCTCCCGCGCTGCGGATCGAGCCGATCGCGAACGGCATCGAGCGCACCGACTACATCTTCCTGGCGGTCCCCTCGACGGCGCTCGGCCAGCTGATCCCGCTGCTCCCGACGGCCGCCGGTCGTCGCCGGCGCGTCCCGGCGATCGTCTCGCTCTCGAAGGGGCTCGTCCCACCCGACGGCGCGTCGCCGACGACGCTGCTCACGCGCAGGGTCGGCTCGCACCGCACCGCTTGCATCGATGGGCCGGCGCACGCGCAGGAAATGGTCCAGCAGGGGGCTGCGCTCGTGGCCGCGTCGCTGGACTCCGGGCTGGCGGCGTCGCTCGCCGCAATCTTCACTCGCGCGGGGGTGGTGTGCGAGATCTCGAGCGATCCGGTCGGCGTCGAGCTCGCCGGCGTCGCTAAGAACGCCGCGGCGCTCGCCGCCGGCGCCACCGAGGCGCAGGGACTGAACGCCGCAGGGGCCGCGGCCGGACACATCTTCGCGGAGGTCTGGCGTTACGCCGAGGCCAGTGGCGCGGTGCCGGAGTCGATGATCGGCCTCGCCGGCGCGGGCGACCTCGTCGCCACCGCGCTCTCGCCGCAGTCGCGAAACCGCCGCGCCGGCGAGCTGCTGGCTCGCGGGTTGCCCGCCGCCGAGATCGAGCGTCAGGTCGGTCAGGCAGTCGAGGCGCTCGAGTCGGTACGCCTGCTCGCGGCGCGACTGGAGCGCGCGGGCTACCGGGCTCCCGTCACCGTCGGGCTCGCACGCCTGATCTCGGGCGATCTCCCGCTCGATGACTGGGTCGCGCTCGTGCGCACGACGGTGCCGCCTCCCAGTCGCCGCCGGGGTCCGTCGTGGTGGCGGCGACTGCGCTCGCGCGCGATCAACGGCGCTCCGCCAGCGTCGTCATGACGGCTTCGTAGACGCCCGCGCCGTGCGCATCGTCGGCGATGCGCACATTTGAAAGCTCCCGCGCGAGCGCCACGAGCGAGTCGTCCGCTGCCGGAGCGTTGCCAACCAGCCAGAGGCTCCCCACCTCGCGCGCAACGGCGAGATCCTCACGCGAGTCGCCGACGGCAAACGTCCTCGCGCGGTCGAGTCCGCGCGCGCTCATGTGGAGCGCGACAGCCGCCGCCTTGGAAGCGCCCGCCGGGATCAGGTGGTAGCCGCGAACGTGCGGAAGCGCGGCGAGCGCATCCGAGCGCCGGCTGACGGCGCCGTTGTCGACGAGTCTGAGATCCGCATGCCCCTCCCCGGCGAGCAGCCGATCGGCCTCCTGTGCATCGACCAGCCCGCGGAACAGGTGCGATACCTCGCGGCTCTCCGACCACGGCTCGTGGTACTCGAGTCGGCCGGCGTATGTCTCGAGCAGCAGCGCAGGCGCCCCGCTCGCCGCGATCTGCTCATGGACCGACAGCTCGCCCGGTAGGAAGTCGCCCGTCAGCCATTGCTCCTCGCCGTCGAGCGACAGGACGCTGCCGGCCTCGAAGATGAAGGCGCGCTGACCGAGCAGGCGCGCGAGTTCCGCGACGTTCGCTCTGCGACGCCCCGACATCAGGACGACCTCGACGTCCGCCCGCAGGCACGCCTCGATCGCCCGGGTGCCGAGCAGGGACACGCCACCCTCGCCGTCGTGCAGCAGCGATCCCCCACGCCCGAGGAGCGTGCCGTCCAGATCGAGGTAGCAGGCCCAGCCCGTCTGCCAGTTCACCGCAGGCTCGCCATCGGAGGACGTTCCTGTGGCGGCTCGACCGTGCGCGGCTCGCGTCCGAGCAACGGACCGGGCTCCAGCTCCGACAGCCGTCCCGCGCGCGCGAGGCGCTCCGCGATCACGTAGAGCACCTCATAGGCCATCGCACTGAGCGCCGACAGCGGCTGGTGGCGGTTGCGGTGCTCATCGAGGTCGACCTGCGCGAGGCCATCGAGGCCAACGGACCCCCAGGCGTCGAGCAACATCGCCACCTCGACGCCGTACCCGGTGGCGAACGGCAGGCGCTCGAGCAGCCTGCGCCGCGCGGCGACCTCCCCTGCGAGGGGCTGATGGAACCCCGCCAACTCTGGATAGAAGACCGCCAGCGCGGGGCGCGCCAGCAGGTGGTTGACCCGGCCGCCACCATCGGCGAGCTCGACCTCGCCGACGCGGAACGGTCGCCGGTAATAGCCCTTGACGAAGTCGACCTCCGGCAGCTCCACGAGCGGGCCGATCAGCCCGCTCACGAAGTGAGCCGAGAAATCCTCGATGTCGGCGTCGATGAAGCAGATCAAGTCCCCTTGGAGGACGCTCAGCGCGCGCCACATGGCGTCGCCTTTGCCGAGCACCGGGCCGAGCTCGGCGAGTAGGGCCGACTCACTGTGGACCGTCGCACCGGCGCGTTCGGCTGCCCTTGCCGTGCCGTCGGCCGAGTTCGCGTCGATCACGACGATCTCATCGATCAGCCCATCAGCGCGCAACCGCCCGAGCCGCTCGACGATCTGGCCGATCGTGGCGACGCAGTTGCGGGCCGGCAGGCAAACCGATACTCGATCGCTGCGCAAACGCAGCAGCTCCGGGCCGTATCGCGAATGGTGGAAGGAGCGCGCTTGCTGCCACTCGCTTGCTGACCGGAAGGGCACGCGCCCGTACTATGGCAAGCGGTGGGCGTCCAGGCAGCCTCGACGGCGCGCGAGATCGCGCCATGGACCGAGCTCATCGACGGAGCCCGCGGCGGGGAGCTGCTTGTCGGTGAGGCGTTCGAGCATGGCCGCACGGCGCGCTGGCGGGAGCTTCCCGATCGGCTCCATCCGCGCTTGGTCGAGGCGCTGCGGAGCGGCGGTATCGAACGCCTCTACGAGCACCAGCTCGAGGCGCTGCTCGCAGCGATCGACGGCCCGACGATCACGACGACCGGCACGGCCTCCGGCAAGTCTCTGTGCTTCAACCTGCCGGTGCTCGACGTCCTGGTGCGCGATCGCCGTGCGCGCGCGCTCTACCTGTATCCGACGAAGGCGCTCGCCCAGGACCAGGCGCGCGCGATCAGCGCGCTCGGCCTCGGCGACGCGGTGCGCCCCGCGATCTACGACGGCGACACGCCGCGTGAGGCGCGTGCCCAGATCAGGCGGCGCGCCAATCTGATCCTCACAAATCCCGACATGCTCCATGTCGGGATCCTTCCCAACCACACCGCCTGGGGGGGGCTTTTCGCGAACCTGGCCGCCGTTGTCGTCGATGAGGCGCATGTCTATCGCGGGGTCTTCGGTTCGCACGTGGCGAACGTCCTGCGGCGATTGCGCCGGATCGCGGCCGCCTACGGAACCGAGCCGCGCTTCCTCCTGGCCTCGGCGACGATCGCGAACCCGGTCGAGCTGGCCGAGCGCCTGACAGGTCTCGAGGAGATCGCGCTGATCGACGATGACGGCGCGCCCGCGGCCGGGCGCCAGATCGCAATCTGGAACCCGCCCGTCGTCGATCAGGCGCTCGGGCTGCGCCGCTCGGCGCTCAGCGAGGCGGCGGAGCTCCTCGCACGCCTGACCGCGGACGGGGCGCGCGTGATCTGCTTCGTGCGCTCGCGCAAGGGAGTCGAGCTCGTGAGCCGCCTCACGACGCTCGAGCTCGAACGGATCGGGGCGCACGACGTCGCGAAGCGGATCACGCCCTACCGGGCCGGCTACACGCCGGCGCAGCGGCGCGAGATCGAAGGCCGGCTGATGGCCGGCGAGCTCGCCGCCGTCATCACGACCGATGCACTCGAGCTCGGGATCGACGTTGGGGCGCTCGACGCCGCCGTCGTCGTCTCGTTTCCCGGCACCATCGCGAGCCTGCGGCAGATGTGGGGGCGCGCCGGGCGGGCGCGGCGCGGACTTGGTCTCTACGTCGCCGGCGAGGACGCGCTCGACCAGTTCTTCGCCCGCCACCCCGACGAGTTCCTCGATCGTCCGGTCGAATCGGCGATCCTCGATCACGAGTCCGAGGAGATCCACCTCGCGCACCTGCTCTGCGCTGCGCACGAGGGCCCGCTCACCGATGCCGACGCGGAGTTCTTTGGCCCGCGCACGCTCGCCTACCTCGAGCGCCTCGAGGGTCTCGGCGAGCTGCGTGCGAAGAACGGGGCCTACGTGCTTCGCCGGCGCGAGCGCTACCCGGCGGCGGAGGTATCGCTGCGCTCCGCCTCGCCCGACTCCTACGCCATCGTTGACGTCACGACGGGCGAGCTGATCGGGCAGGCCGAGGCGGCGCGCGCGTTCTCGACGCTGCACGAGGGCGCCGTCTACCTGCACCTCGCGCGCTCCTACCACGTGCGCGAGCTCGACATCGAGGCACGCCAGGCGCTCGTCGAGCCGTTCGACGGCGAGTGGTACACGCAGCCCAAGCGCGAGACGGACACGCTGATCGAGCGCCTGCTCGACCGGCGGGAGGCGCTCGGAGTGACGCTGTCGTTCGGTCGCGTACTCGTCACCGAGACCGTCCTCGCCTACCAGCGGCGGCGCATCGGCGACCACCAGGAGATCGACCTCGTCGCGCTCGACCTACCGCCGACGCGCTTTGCGACACAGGCCCTATGGTTCGAGTTGGACGCCGGGATCCTCGCCGGCTTCCCATCCGAGCTGCTGCTCGGCTCGCTGCACGCGACCGAGCACGCGCAGATCGCCGTCCTGCCGCTGCTTGCGATGTGCGACCGCTGGGATATCGGCGGTCTCTCGACGAACGCGCATCCGCAGACGGGCGGCCCGACGATCTTCATCCACGACGGCCATCCCGGCGGCGTGGGGATCACGCGCCTTGCGTTCGCCCAATTCGAGGCGCTCGTCGGCGACGCTCACCGGCTGATCTGCGAGTGTAGGTGCGCGGACGGCTGCCCCTCCTGCGTCCAGTCACCGAAGTGCGGCAACCTCAACGAGCCGCTCTCGAAAGCTGGCGCCGCGGAGCTCCTCGGGCGGCTACTCGCGGGCGCGTAGGATCTTTGGCGCAAACGGCGAGGAAAGGAGCAGCGATGCCAGCACATGCCCACGCTGAATGGCAGGGGGAGCTGAAGACGGGAAGTGGGACGTTCACGGCCGGGGACTCGCTCGGCGGCGACTACTCGTTCAAATCCCGCTTCGAGGACGGACCCGGTGCGAACCCCGAACAGCTGATCGGAGCGGCGCTCGCGGCGTGCTTCTCGATGGCACTGTCGGCGGCACTCGCGGATGCGGGGACGCCGGTCGAGTCGGTCAACACCGACGCGAGCGTGACGCTGCGGCTGGTCGACGGCACGCCGACGATCACGACGATCGAGTTGGCGACCGTCGGCCGGGTGCCCGGAAGCGACGAAGCCGCGTTCAAAGCGGCGGCGGCCGGCGCAAAGGCGGGCTGCATCGTCAGCCGCGCGCTCGCCGGCGTCGGCGAGATCACGCTCACCGCCTCGCTCGCCGAGTAGCGCGTAGCGGCGCTAACCTCGTCGTCCACGCCACAGCTGGGCGCCGCCAACCCCGAAGGAGGACCGAATGATCGGTGACAGGCAGGAGCATTTCGAGGGAAAGAGCACAGATCTGGGCGCGCTCGCGTCCCACATCGAGGAGTACTTCAAGAAGGACGGCTTCACGGCCCAGTCCTCGGCACCGAGCGCGCAGGGGTCCGTCATTCAGGCGAAGAAGGGCGGCTTTCTCGCCAGCGTGATCGACGCGGATCGCGCGCTGACGGTCACGATCGCGGGCAGCCCGCAGGACTTCACGGTCCGCGTGGGCATCGGCAAGCTCATCAAACATCTCGAGATCGCCGCGATCGAGACGCTTGTGCTTGGCGAGCTGTTCCTCGCGATCGATGTCGCCGAGTCCGCCTGGAACTTTGAGATCGAGGAGAAGCTCCTCAAGGACATCAAAGCGTTCGTCGGCTGAGGCCAACCTAGCCGTTCGGCGCGCCGTAGCGTAGGCCGTCGAGCGTCATATCGAGCACGCGCTCGACCTGGCTCGGCGATGCCCCGGGGAGCTTGCCAATCGCGCTCACGCCCATGATCACATCGTCGAAGCTCACGTCGCTGCGCGCGGCGCCGGCGGACTGCGCACGCTCGAGAAGTGGCTCACCGGCGGCGATCAGGGCGCCGCGGCAACCGGTGAAGAGGCCCGAGTCGCGGTCGAGATACTCGAGCAGCTGATCGGCGAGCGCGCGCTTGGTGCGCAGGTAGGCGACGAGATCGTGCAGCCATGCGGTGAGCGCCTGCCAGGGTGGGAGCTCCGCGTACTGTGCGGCGGCTTTGCAGATCGCCTCCAGCTCGTCGAGGTAGACCGCCTCGAGCAGGGCCTGGCGGGAGGGGAAATGCCGGTAGAGCGTGCCGATCCCGACCTCGGCGCGCCGCGCGACCTCCTCGAGGGACGTCCCGGCGCCGCCCTCGGCGAATGCTTCGCGCGCAGCGCCAACCAGGCGCTCGTAATTGCGCAGCGCATCTGCCCGCGTCGGACGACGGGGCGTGAGCGGAGTCTGGGTTTCGGATGCTGTCATTGCTCTTGACAAACCGGAGGGTGGCTCCGTATAGTTCCGGAGGCAACCTCCGTTTCTTAGTGGAGGTGGCCTCCATTTTATCACCGCCTCCCAGGACTCCAATGACCTCGATGCTCTCCTCCCTCACCGCACCCGGCGACCGACGTCGCTGGATCGCACTGGCCGTCGTCTGCCTCGCGCAGCTGATGACCGTCCTCGACACGACAATCGTGAACGTCGCCCTCCCCGCGATCCAGCGTGACCTTCACTTCACGCAGACCAACCTGACCTGGGTAGTCGATGCGTTCCTGATCGCGTTCGGCAGCTTCCTCCTCCTCGCCGGCCGCGCCGGCGACCTCGTCGGACGCCGGCGGGTCTTCCTGGCCGGCCTTGCGGTGTTCACGGCCGCATCGGCGCTCTGCGGGCTGGCGCCCGATCAATGGACCTTGATCGCCGCCCGCTTCATCCAGGGATTCGGCGCAGCGCTCGCCACCTCGGCAGTCCTCGCGATCATCGTGACCGAATTCCCGGAGCCCGCTGACCGCGCCAAGGCGATGAGCGCCTTCGTCTTCGTCGCAGTCGCAGGCGGCTCGCTCGGGCTGCTCGCCGGCGGGATCCTCACGCAGACACTGAGCTGGCGCTGGATCTTCTTCGTCAACCTCCCGATCGGCGTTGCCGCGTTCATACTCGGCCGGATTCTGGTGCCCGCCGACCGCGGCAGCGGGATCGAGGATGGCGTCGATTGGCTTGGCTCGCTGCTGGTGACCGCAGCGATGCTGATCGGCGTCTACTCGATCGTTGAGGTCACGAGGGACGGCTGGGGCTCGCCGCAGGTACTCGGCGGCGGCGCGCTTGCGCTCGCTCTGCTCGGCGCCTTCGCGGCGCTCGAGGCGCGGATCGCAAACCCGATCATGCCGCTACAGATCCTCCGCCTGCGCACGCTCGTGGCCTCGAGCGTCGTCCGCGGCTTGCTCGTCACCGGCATGTACGGCACGTTCTTCCTCGGAACCCTCTACCTCGAGCACGTTCGCCACTACGGGGCGCTCGCAACGGGCGCCGCGTATCTCCCGTGGACGCTCACGGTTGCCGCGCTCTCGCTCGGCGTCACGGCTCGGCTCGTCGCGCGCCTCGGGGCGCTCGCGGTACTGCTCGGCGGTCTCGCGACGATGACAGTCGGGCTGTTGCTGCTCTCGACCGTGGGCGCGCACACGAGCTTCATGCCGACGATCTTCCTCGCCTACTTCGCGATCGGCCTGGGGACCGGAAGCTCGTTCATGCCGCTGCTCACGATCGCGATGTCAAAGGTGCCAGCCGGCGAGGCCGGACTAGCGTCGGGCATCGTCAATGTCTCACAGCAGGTCTCGGGCGCGCTCGGGCTCGCGCTGCTCGGAACGTTTGCGGCAAGCAGGACCAAGGCGCTCGCCGCGGCGGGCCACTCGCCGGTGAGCGCCGTGATCGGCGGCTATCACCTCGCGTTCCTGATCGCCGCGGGCTGCACGATCGTGGGAATCCTCGTTGCCTACGCGCTGCTGCGCACGCCGGCAAGGCCAGCGGCAGCGGTCGTCGAGCATCCGGCGATGCGCGATCCCCGCGCCGCATCCATGGCGGACGCCGCCTAAGCGCGGCGCGGCGCTACGGGAGCAAGCGTGCCAAGGCCCGCACCCCGCCCAACCCAGCCGGCGAGGACGTCGGCCCAGCGCGCAACCGCCACATCACCCCGAGCGCGCGGCCGACCCCGCAGCCATCTTGCGCAGGTCGAGCGCTTCATCCAGGACGTCCTCACTGACGCCCTTCTCGCGCGCGACTTCGCGCAGAGGCCGGCCGGAGCTCGTGGCCTCCTTGACGATCTCGGTCGCGGCGTCGTAGCCGATGTAGGGGTTGAGTGCCGTGGCCGCGGCGAGCGTAGCCTCGGCGCCGCGCTGGCAGCCGGCGAGGTTTGCCTCGATTCCGGCGACGCACTTCTCGTCGAGCGCGCGCACGGCACTCGTCAGGAGCGTGAGCGAGCCGAGCAGGTTGCGCGCGATCAGTGGGACGCGCACGTTGAGCTCGAAGTTGCCTTGCATGCCGCCGATCGTGATCGCCGCGTCGTTGCCGATCACCTGCGCGGCGACCTGGAGCACGACCTCCGGAATGACGGGGTTGACCTTCCCCGGCATGATCGACGAGCCCTTCTGGAGCTCGGGCAGGAAGAGCTCGCCGATACCGGCGCGCGGACCCGAGCCCATCAGCGCGAGATCCTGCGCGATCTTCGTGAGCGAGACGGCGATGACCTTGAGCGCGCCCGACAGCTCGACGAGGGCATCACGGTTCCCCTGCGCTTCGAAGGGATCTTCGGGGGGCTCGATCGCGAGCCCCGTCTCGCGGGTCAGCAGCGCGCGCACGCGCGCTGCGAACTCGGGATGCGTGTTGAGCCCGGTGCCCGTCGCGGTGCCGCCGAGCGGTATCTGGGCGACGTGCGGTAGTGCCGCCTCGACCCGCCTGCGCCCGAGCCGGATCTGGGCCGCGTAGCCGGCGAACTCCTGGCCGAGGGTGACGGGTACGGCGTCCATGAGGTGGGTGCGGCCGGACTTGACGATCTCGCTGAAGCCGGCGGCCTTCGCGGCGAGCGTCGCCTCGAGCGCCTCGAGCGCGGGAATCAGCTGGCGCGCCGCCTGCTCGAGCGAAGCCAGGTGGACTGCGGAGGGGAACACGTCATTCGAGGACTGGCCGAGGTTGACGTGATCGTTGGGATGCGTGCCGTCACCGGCGAGCGTCGCGATCACCTCGTTCGCGTTCGTGTTGGTCGAGGTGCCCGAGCCGGTCTGGAAGACATCGATCGGGAACTGCGAGTCGTGCTTTCCCGCGGCCACCTCCGCCGCCGCTGCGGCGACCTTCGCGGCGAGAGCGGCGTCGAGCAGGCCCAGCTCCCCGTTGACCTGCGCGGCGGCGCCCTTGATCCGCCCGAGCCAGTGGATCACCGCGGGCGGCACGCCCTCGCCCGAGATCTTGAAGTTCTCGATCGCCTTGCGGGTCTCGCCACCGTACAGCGCGTCAGTGCTCATCGACCAACCCTTCTCTGGTTCAGTGAGCCACAACCGTATCGCCAGTGCGCGGTACGCGAGCGGCGCGCGCCGCTACCTACAATCGGGCGGTGCTCCGCGCCGTCGATCCGCAGCAGTCGTTTGCCGAGCTCGAGCTGGGCGTGCTCGAGCGCTGGCGCGAACGCGACGTGTTCGCGGAATCCGTGCGCCGGCGCGCGGGCGCGCCGCGCTGGACCTTCTACGAGGGGCCGCCGACCGCCAACGGCCCGCCCGGCGCGCACCATGTCCTCTCGCGCGTGTTCAAGGACGTCTATCCGCGCTACAAGACGATGCGTGGCTACTACGTCGAGCGCAAGGGCGGCTGGGATTGTCACGGCCTGCCGGTGGAGATCGCGGTCGAGCGGCAGCTCGGGATCACCAACAAGGCGGAGATCGAGGCGTTCGGGATCGCCGAGTTCAACGAGCGCTGCCGCCAGTCGGTGTTCGCCTACGTCGCGGACTGGAACCGGCTGACGGAGCGGATCGGGTTCTGGGTCGATCTCGACGACGCGTATCGCACGCTTGACGGCAGCTATGTCGAGTCGGTCTGGTGGGCGCTCGAGCGCATCCACGCGGAGGGCCTGCTCTACGAGGGGCACAAGGTCGTGCCGTACTGTCCGCGCTGCGGGACCGCCCTGTCCTCGCACGAGGTCGCGCAGGGCTACGAGGACGTCGTCGACCACACGGTCTACGTGAAGCTTCCGCTGGTCGGCAGCGATGACAAGCTCGTCGTGTGGACGACAACGCCGTGGACGCTCCCGGGGAACGTCGCCGCTGCCGTCGGACCAGATCTCGAGTACGCGCGCGTGCGCGTCGGCGACGAGGTGCTCGTCGTGGCCTCCGAGCGAGTCGCCGCGCTACTCGGAGCACAGGCAACGGTGCTCGAGCGGCTGCCCGGTTCGAAGCTCGTGGGAGCCGCCTACGCGGGGCCGATCTTCCCCGCGAGCGATCGGAAGGCCTCGGCGCTCCCGGTGATCGCCGGCGACTTCGTGACGACCCAGGACGGCACCGGCATCGTCCACATCGCGCCGGCGTTTGGGCAGGATGACTTCGACGTCGCGGTCGCGGCCGGTCTCGTCGACCCAGAGAGCCCGGCGAGCGTTTACAACCCGGTGCGAGCGGACGGGACATACGACGATCGCGTGACCGGGTACGGCGGTCGCTTCGTCAAGGATCCGGCTCTCGCGGCCGAGATGACCGAGGACCTGCGACAGCGGGGGCTGCTGCTTCGCGCGGAGGACTACGAGCACTCCTACCCGCACTGCTGGCGCTGCAATACGCCGCTGATCTACTACGCGAAGCGCGCGTGGTACATCCGTACCTCGCAGCGACGCGCGGCGATGCTGGCGGCCAACGAGACGGTCAACTGGTACCCGCCGCATATCAAGCACGGGAGGTTTGGCGACTGGCTCGCGGGCAACGTCGATTGGGCGCTGTCGCGGGAGCGCTACTGGGGCACGCCGCTGCCGATCTGGCGCTGCGGCAACGGCCACCACGTCTGCATCGGCTCGTTCGCCGAGCTCGAGCGCCGCAGCGGCAAGCCGCTGCTCGATCCGCACCGCCCCTACGTCGACGAGCTCGGCTTCCCGTGCGCGGAGTGCGGCGAGGAGATGGCGCGCGTGCCCGAGGTGATCGACGTCTGGTTCGACTCCGGGTCGATGCCCTTCGCGCAGCACCACGCACCGTTCGAGCACGAGGAGCACTTCGAGCAATCGTTCCCGGCGGACTTCATCTGCGAAGCCATCGACCAGACGCGGGGCTGGTTCTACTCGCTGCTTGCGATCTCGACGCTGCTGCGCAACGAGGCGCCCTATCGCAACGTCGTCTGCCTCGGCCTGCTGCTCGACGGAGCGGGTCAGAAGATGTCGAAGTCGAAGGGCAATGTCGTCGACCCCTGGGAGATTCTCGATCGCTTCGGCGCCGATGCGTTTCGCTGGCTGCTGCTCGCGTCAAAGCAGCCCTGGGACGGCTACAAGTTCTCGGCCGAGGCGGTTGCCGACGTGGTGCGTCTGTTCCTGCGCCAGCTCTGGAACGTCTACGGCTTCCACGTGCTCTACGCGAACGCCGCAGCGCGCGGTTCGACGGCGGCCGGCACGGAGACGGACCTCGATCGGTGGATCCGCTCGCGCGTGCACGCGACGACCGAGCGCGTACGCGAGGGCCTCGATGCCTACGACTCGACGGGCGCCGGACGCGCGATCGCCGAGCTCGTCGAAGACCTCTCCAACTGGTACGTGCGCCGCTCGCGCCGGCGGTTCTGGGATGGCGAGGAGACCGCGCTCGCGACGCTTCGCGATTGCCTGCTCACGGTGGCGAAGCTGCTCGCCCCGTTCGCACCGTTCATCGCCGATGAGATCTACGACAACCTCGACGGCAGCGAGGCGAGCGTGCACCTGTGCGAGTTTCCCGCGCCGGGCGAGCGCGAGCTCGAGCTCGAAGAGGCGATGACGACAGTGCGCGAGACGGTGCGTCTCGGCCTCGCGGCCCGGGCCGCCGACAGGATCAAGATCCGCCAGCCGCTGCGCGAGGCGGTTGTCGTCGCCAGCGGGCGCGAGCGCGAGGCGATCGCGCGCCTCGCAGACGTCGTACGCGACGAGCTGAACGTCAAGGAGCTGCGCTTCGTCGCCGCCGCCGACGAACTCGGCAACTACACCGCGAAGCCCAACTTCCGGACCCTCGGCCCGCGTTTCGGCAAGGACATGCCGCAGGTCGCGGCCGCATTCGCAGCGCTCGACCCCATGCACGTCGCCGCCGCCGTGCGCGACGGCGGACGCCTTGCGCTGACCGTTGGCGGGCGCAGCCACACGCTCGAGGCCGAGGACGTCATGCTGTCGCTCGCCCCGATCGAGGGCTACAGCCTCGAGCGCGAGGGCTCACACGCCGTCGCGCTCGAGCTCGCGATCGACGAGCCGCTGCGTCGCGAAGGGCTCGCGCGCGAGATCGTCCACGCCGTCCAGGGTGCGCGGCGAGCGGCCGGATTCGAGATCACCGACCGGATCGCGCTCGACCTCGACGGCGACGAGGCGCTGCGGGCGGCGGCGCGAGAGCACGAGCGATACATCGCCGGCGAAACGCTCGCGCGGTCGGTGAGCTTCGGTTCGCGCGAGCTTGCGGCGCGCGAGACGGTCGAGCTCGACGGCCATCGGCTCGAGATCGCGCTCGAGCCGGTGGCGCTCGGCTAGCTAGCCAGCGACCGGCGCCAACTCGAGCTCGGCCTCGATGCGCTTCTTCGGGTATGCCCCGATGACCTTCTTCACCGGCTGCCCGCCCTTGAAGAAGATCATCGTCGGGATCGAGAGCACGTCGTAGCGCGCCGCCGTCTGCTGGTTATCGTCGACGTTGAGCTTCACGATCCGCAGGTCCGAGTGCTCGGCAGCGATCTGCTCGAGCACGGGCGCCACGACGCGGCACGGCCCGCACCACGGAGCCCAGAAATCGACCAGCACCGGCAGCTCGGCTTCGAGCACCTCAGCCTGGAAGCTGTTGTCCGTTACTTCTACGAGGTTGCCTGCCATCGCAGCTCTAGCCTTTCGTCGCGTTTGGACCGGCAATACTTTACAAAGTGTAGCGGGCGGCCTGCGTGCACTTCGCGGGACGTCGCGGGCTCATCCGATCAGCGCATGGAGCACGTGCGGTGAGACGAAGACCTCGATGAATGCGGCGCCGAGCAGCATCGGCAGTGCGATCACGACGGTCACAAGCGTCGCCGCGAGCAGCTTGTCCCAGTCGCCGCGCCGGCTGGCAGTGATCCAGGCGGCGAGCGGCAGGAAGAGCGCTATCAGTTCAAGCGGTGCGTGCGCCCCAAGCACGAGCAGCAGGGTCGCCGGGGAGGTGTGCAGGCGCGCCGCGACCGCGGCGGCCTGGCTGCCGATCACGAGCGCCTGCGCGGACAGCGAGAAGGTCGTCGCGCCGATGACGAACGCGATCGCGAGCGGGCCGCCGCGCTCATGGATCACGCGCGTGAACCCGCGATGTCGCGCGGCTTGAACCGGCAGCGATGCGCCGGCGATGAAGCCGGCGACGCAGGCCATCGCGTGCAGCGCGAGGACGAGCAGGTTCTTGCCGAAGATCGCCAGCGCGTCCGCGACATCGCCGACATGAAACGGCGGGCCGCTCGTCTGGATTCCGAGCCCGCCGATGTTCGAGATCCCGGCGATCGCCCAGACCGCGAACAGCAGCAAGAGCGCGATCGCGAAGCTCAAGGCAAACCAGCCGCGCAGCACTCGCCAGCGCTCGGCCCGCCAGAGCTCGAGCGCACCGCGCGTCTGGCGCAGGCCGTGAACCAGCGCGTAGCGGCTCGCGTCGGGCCCGCCGGGGGATGCGGGCTGCGGTGACGGCCTCGGTCTCAGGGTGATGTGCAGGATCCGTCCCGTGCCATCGTCGTCCTCGCCGAAGGCACGCTAATGGTACGCAGCTCTATCACGCGCCCCGGCGCTCCCTGGCCCCGTCCGGCCTAGCGGCGAACGCGTAAGAGCGGCAGCAGCCAGGCCGCCTCGAGCGCGATACGCGTTGACATCTTGCTCTTGCCGCGCTCGCGATCGCGGAACGTGATCGGCACCTCGACCACGCGAAAGCCGCACCGGATCGTGCGCAGGGTCAGCTCCACCTGGAAGACGTAGCCGTGCGAGCGCACGGTGTCGAGATCGATCGACTCGAGCACGGTCCGCCGGAAGCACTTGAAGCCACCGGTCAGGTCGCGAACCGCGAGGCCGAGCACGAGGCGCGCGTACAGGCACGCCCCGCGGCTGATGAAGCGCCGCAGCGGACCCCACTGCGCCACGGCGCCGCCAGTCACGTAGCGCGATCCGAGTGCGAGATCCGCGCCGGCGTCGATCGCCGCGATCAGCCGCGGAATGTCGAGCGGATCATGGGAGAAGTCAGCGTCCATCTCGAGCACGAGCTCCGCATCGTGCGCGAGCGCATGGGCGAAGCCAGCGAGATAGGCGGGGCCAAGTCCGGCGCGCTGCGCGCGGCGAAGGAGACCGACGCTCGGATCGACCGCGGACAGGCGCTCGACGATTTCCCCGGTACCGTCGGGCGAGGAGTCGTCGACGACGAGCACGTGCGGCTCGACGTCGCGAACGGTGGTCAGCGCAGCGCCCGCCGCGGCGATGACGCGCTCGATGTTGGCAGCCTCGTTGAAGGTGGGAATGACCACCCAGATGTTTCGTGACACGGCGGCATAACCTAGACGAATGCGGGAGCTCGCCAACGGTGCCATCGCCGACGCGCTCGACGAGCTGGGGGACCTCTACGAACTCGACGGAGCCGTGATTCATCGCGTGCTCGCCTACCGCAACGCGGCGCGAACGATCCGCCACGCCCCCGTCGCCGTCGCCAAGCTCGCGCGTGACGGCGAGCTCACCAGCCTGCCTGGCATCGGGGCGACGCTCGAGGGGAAGATCGTGGCGCTGCTCGAGACCGGTGAGATCCCGGCTGCAACGAAGCTGCGTGCGCGCTACCCGGCGGGCCTGCTCGCGATCACATCGCTGCCGGGCCTCGGAGCGAAGCGAGCGCGACGGCTGTTCGACGAGCTCGGCGTCGACTCGCCCGCCGCGCTGCGCGAAGCCGCTGCGGCGGGGCGCGTGCGAACGCTGAAGGGATTCGGCGCCCGCGGCGAGGAGGCGCTGCTAGCGGCGCTCGACGCCGGAGCGGCCACCGCCCCGCGGCGTCGCCTGCTCCTCGACAGAGCGCTCGAGAACGCCGAGCTCGTCATCACCGCGCTGCGCGAGCGCCGACCCGAAGCCCGCGTCGAGCTCGCCGGCTCGGCTCGCCGGCGGGCCGAGACAGTCAAGGACATCGACATCGTCCTCGACGATCAAGCGCTGCTGGACGGCGTCGGCTCGCTCGACCAGATCGAGAGCGCGTCGCGAACCGGATCGAGCGCCGCGCGCGGGCGGATGCACAACGGGATCACAGTGGAGTTCCGCGCCGTGGCGCCCGCGCAGCTCGGGAACCTGCTGCAGCACCTCACCGGCTCGAACGCCCACAACGCCGCGCTGCGCGAGCGCGCCGTTCGCAGTGCTCTGCACATCTCGGAATACGGCGTGCTCGACGACGCGACGGGCGAGACGCACCATTGCGCCGACGAAGCCTCGGTGTACGCGCTCGCAGGCCTCGCCTACATCGAGCCAGAGCTGCGCGAGAGCCGCGGCGAGCTGGAAGCAGCCGCCACGGGAGCGCTGCCGCGGCTGATCGAGCGCCGCGACCTTCGCGGCGACCTCCACGCGCACACGACCGCCTCGGACGGGCGCGCGAGCATCGAGGAGATGGCGATCGCCGCTCGCGAGCTCGGCTACGAGTACCTCGCGATCACCGACCACTCGGCGACCCACGGCTTCGGCGACGCGGTCTCGCCGGCGCAGCTGCGCCGGCAGATCGAGCTGGTGCACGAAGCCAACGCGCGGATCGAAGGGATCACGCTGCTCGCCGGCAGCGAGGTTAACATCCTCCCGGACGGCTCGCCCGACTACGAGGACGCGCTGCTCGCCGAGCTCGACTGGGTCATCGCGAGCGTGCACACGCTTTTCCGGCTCTCGCGCGATGCGATGACAGAGCGCCTGTGCAGGGCGGCCCGCCATCCACTGATCGACGCAATCGGCCACCCCACAGGGAGGCGCATCGAGCGGCGCGCGCCCTATGAGATAGACCGGGAGGCGCTCTTTGCCGAGTGCGCGGCGAGCGGAACGATGCTCGAGATCAACTCGAACCCCGACCGCCGCGACCTGAACGAGGTCGATGCGCGCGCCGCGGCCGCCGCAGGCGTCGCGCTGCTAGTCAACTCCGACGCCCACTCGACGACGGGGTTGAACGCCATCCGCTTCGGTATCTGGACCGCGCGGCGCGCGTGGCTCAGCGCCGAGAACGTGGCCAATACGCTCGCGTGGGAGCAGCTGCGGGCGCGGCTGAAGCGCTTCCGAGGAGCGCCGGCAGAACCTCGCGCTCGATGACCTCGTCGACGCGGCGCTGCGCGAAGCGCGCAAGCGCCAGCGCGACCCGCGCGCCGTAATCGCCCCGCGGATCATCTAGGGCAGCGCGAATCGCGGCGGCGAGATCGTCGGTGACGAGCCGCGGGTCGAGCTCGCGCGCGAGCTCGAGCGCTTCGTAAGGGCCAGACGCCTGTGTGGTCACCAGCATGCAACCGTCGGCGAGCGCCTCGAGCTGCGCGATTCCATGGTCCTCCCGGCGCGGCGCCGTCAGGTACACGCGAGCCCGCCGCAGCAGCGATCGGTACTCCGAGTGCGGCAGCAGGCCAACGGAGCGCACGCCCTGACCCGACGGTAGGCGCTCCAGACCGGCGACGACGAGCTCCTCGCCATCGCGTCGCGCGCGCTGCCAGGCGGCAAGGATCGCGTCGAGGCCCTTCTTCTTCGGGTCGGCCGCGTAGGTGATCGCCGCGATGTCGCGTTCAGCCTGCGCCGGCCCTGACGGCTCGATCGCTGGTCCGATGACAACGGTCGGGGTGGCCGTCCGCAGCTTCCCCAGCGACGCCTCGCTCCACGGCAGCAGGAGGCTCGACTGCGCGAGCCGCCGGCGCTCGAGTGGCCGCTGCCACCAACCGTCGTGCCCGAGCCTGTTGGCGCGCGCGAGCGCATCGAAGCGGATCGCGCCGCGTCGCGGCCAGAGCAGGGCCGCAGTGATCGAGGAATAGAGGACGGTGCGTGGCTTGGCCGTGCGCAGCCCCTCGTGCGCAGCTACGCGCGCGGCGCGCGCCCACAGGTAGTCGGTGAGCATCAGCGTCCTCACCTCCCGCGGCGGCCGGGCCGCGACCAGCGCGACCGCAACGCCCGCCCGCTCGAGGCTCGCCGCGAATTGCGCGTCGGCCTCGCGCAAACCGGCGGTCGACCCGAGCGATACGAAAAGGACGTCGGCCAAGGTCAGTACGTCGGGCGGTAGACCTTGAAGCCGGGCGTGCGCGTCAGGCTGATCGCGCGCCAAAACGGCTTGCGATCGACATAGAAGCGAACTCCGTCGCGCCCCTCGATCGCAAGCACCGCCGCGTACTGGTTACGCCAGGCGAGTGCCGAGACGATCGTGAAGCCGGCGGCAATGCCTGGAATCTGCGGCGCGAACGATCCGAGCACGCAGGAAACGAGGGTCCCGATCAGCAGCGGCCAAAGGCGGGTTACCAGGATGAGCGCGGGACGCTGCTCTGGAATCAGGTTGCTCATGCGCGCCCCGGCGAGCAGCCGAGCGATCGCGGGTGAGGCCCGCCCGCGCCAACCGAGCGCGAGCCCCAGCAAAGCTGCGCCACCCCACCACACGAAGGGAAGCGTGACCGCTCCGGGGTCGTGCTCGGCGGCCCCGCTGAGCACGGTCACGACGGCCAGCGTCGTCGCAGCGCCGGCGCACAGCAGAACAGTTGCACGGATGAAGTCGCTAAACGGCATCCTCAGCGAAGCAGCTCGCGCAGCAACTCACTCACGCCGCTCGTCCCGTCAACGACGACGCTTGCCGCCTCGAGCAGCTCTTCCGGCGCCTCGTCGGACCCGACGGCTACGCAGATCGCGCCCTCACCGACAACCGCACGCAAGCCGCGAAATCCGTCGATGTCCGTCCGGTCATCCCCGACGTAAAGTCCCGCTGCCGGGTGGCGCCGGCGCATCAGCAGGGCGACGCCGCGGCCTTTATCGATCGGGACCGGCGGTCTCACCTCGAGCACCTTGCGCCCGCGTGCCGGCACGAGCCCGGCGGCGCGTGCGTCGACCTCGATCTGCTCGATCACGGCGAGCGCCGCCTGCTCATCCGGAGCGCCGCGCCAATGGAACGCCACGATCGGTCCCTTGTCCTCCAGCCTGACCCGCGCGCGCTGTGCGGTCGGTGTGGCCGCTCGGCGGGCGAACTCGGCGACCTCGTTCGCGTGGGCAGCGACGCGCTGGTCGAGGACGACCTGCGCGGACCCGGGAGAAAGCAGCTCGCAGCCGTGGTTGCCAACGTAGGCGATCGATCCGATCCCGACCATCTGGCGGGCGACGACAGCGGGCCGGCCGCTGACGCACGCGACGATCCCGTAGCGGCGCGCGAGCGCGATCAGCTGGCGCCTGGTCGGCTCGGGTATCTGCGCGTCGGACGCGTGCCGCACGATCGGGGCGAGTGTGCCGTCGATGTCGAAGAGCAGGACGCTGCCCGCCGGATCGGAGCGAAGTGGAGCGAGAAGTTCGCTCAAAGCGAGCTCTGGCGCCATCGCACCAGTATGAGGGAGGACCTGGTGGGTTGTAGCGGCGCCGCTAGGTCAGCTCGCGCGACGCTGCGGTGGCTCCAGCTCTTGTGCGGAGCGGAGCTGCGCAACGCGCGCGCGTTCGTCGTCATCGTCATCGTCAGCGGCGATCGCGCGCGTCAGCGTGCGTGGCGCCTCCTCGATACCGACGAGCTCGACCTCGCGCTCGGAGCTGGCCCCCGCTTCCTCGATCCGGCGCAGCTGCGGCACGACTCGCGACTCGAACGAGCCGACCGCCTCGTTGTACGCGTTCACCGCTGAGCCGAGCTGGCGCCCGACGCGGGCGAGCGGCTCCACGAACCGCGCGATCCGGCGGTGCAGCTCCCGGCCGGTCTCGGCGATCTCGCGCGCGGATTTCGCGATCTGCTCCTGCTTCCAGCCGTAGTGGACGGCGCGCAGCAGCGCGATCAGCGTCGTCGGCGTGGCCAGCAGCACGTGCTGCTCGACGCCGTACTCGATCAGTGCCGGGTCCTCGCTGAGCGCCGCGTGATAGATCCCGTCCGAGGGGACGAACATGACGACCAGCTCGGGAGTCGCGTCGAGCTGCGACTGGTAGGCCTTGGACGCGAGCTTCGCGACGTGGTCGCGGGTCTGACGCGCGTGTCGAGCCAGCTGCAGGGCGCGCTCGGTCTCGTCGGTCGCTTCGGTCGCCGCGAGATAGGCGTCGAGGGGTACCTTCGCATCGACGACGATGAGCTTGCCGCCCGGCAGTCGCACGAGGACGTCGGGCCGCAAGCGCCCTTCGTCCGTTACGAGCGTCGTCTGCTCGGTGAAATCGCAGTGGGCGACCATGCCCGCCATCTCGATCACGTTGCGCAGCTGGATCTCGCCCCATGACCCGCGCGAGTGCGGCCGCTTGAGCGCGCCGACGAGACTGCCCGTCTCGCGCCGCAGCGCCGTCAAGCCATCGCCCATCTGGCGGAACATCTCTCCGAGCTCGCCGCGCGCCTCGCGACGCTCGCGATCGAGGTTCTCGAGCTCGCTCTCGACCTTGCCGAGCTTCTCGCGCATCGGCTCCACGAGGCTTCGGAGCTCGAGCGCACGCTTCGCCATCTCGCCGGCCGCGCGCTCGGCGTCGGCGGTGCGCTGCGCTGCGATCTCACGGCCGAGGCTGGCGCTGGTCTCGCGCAGCACGTCGCCGGAGATCGCCTTCATCTCGTCGCGCAGCGCGAGCCTGCTCGCCTCGAGCAGGCGGAGCTGGCTCGCGTGCCCCTCCGCCTCGGCCTTGCGAAGCGCCCGCTCGACGCGCAGTCGCCCAGCCAGCAGCGCGCTCGCTGCGCCGGCGCCGAGGAGGACGCCAAGGACGAGGGCCGTGATCGTCGTCATCGGTGCGGAAGGCTTGACATGGGACAGACGAGTGTCCTACCGCGTTCGGACGGCATGACCGCAAGGTTTCCGCGAGCATTGAGGCGTGTCCGCGCCGGCGCCCTTTTTCTGGATCGACGTCTTCACAGATCGGCCGCTCAGTGGCAACCAGCTCGCCGTCTTCACCCTCGCCGCGCCACGGATCGCCGATGCACACATGCAGGCGATCGCGCGCGTCGAGGTAGGCGGATCCGCGGTCGTCGTGGGCCGCGGCGAACTGAGCGTCTAGCCGCGACGGCGCGGTGGAATGCCGTGCTCGAGCGCGCCCTTGACGCTCGCGTCGAGTGCGTTGATGCGGTAGAGCGCCAGCGCCTCAGTGCTCTGGAAGCGCCCGCCCGGAGCGACCTCCGGGCCGTGATGGCAGAGCACGCAGTGATGGAGCGCGAGCAGCCGGCCGGCCTCCATGAACGAACCGCAGTAGCCGCTGATCAGCTCGAGGCCAAGGGCGACATGACCGAGGAGGCGACCCTCGTCGGACAGTCCGATCGAGGCGCCGTAGGTGAATTCGCGCGTCTTTCCGAGGTCGTGGACGAGCGCCGCACATAGCAGGAGGTCGCGGTCCAACCGCGGATGCTGAAGCGCCACTTCTTGAGCGAGCGTGCCGACGGCGACCGTGTGCTCGAGCAAGCCGCCGAGGTAGGCGTGATGGCCGTCCCGCGTGCACGGGGCACGCCGCCACGCCGCTCGCAGCTGAGCATCCGTCAGCAGTGTCTCGATCAGCCGGCGATAGCCCGGCTCGAGGACTTCGCGCGCGAGGTGCTCGAGGAACCCGTCGAGCTCGTCGAGGTCGCGGTAGGCCACGGGGAGGAACTGCTGTGCCACCGCGTCGTCGAGCTCGACCCGCTCGATCCGCTCCAACTCGAGCTGCAACTCGTCACGGAAGCGCGCGGCGCGGCCCGAGACGGCGACGATGTCGCCGCGTTCGAAGCGCCCGGCGTGCAGGTCGGCATCGCGAAAGATGCGGGCAGGAAGCGTCCCACTGCGGTCGCGCAACTCGAGCGCCAGGTAGGGCGCGCCGCCGCGCGTCAGCATGCGCTCCTTGCGCGTACACGCGAACACACCGTCGACTGCATCGCCCGCTCGCAGCGTCGCGAGGGGTGCCGCGTCCGGGCTCGAAGGCTCAGCCAAGGTGGAGAACGTCACAGCCCCATGATGTACGGTGAAGCGGATGCAGCCATTGCTCTGGGAGCACCGGCCGGACGGCTTGAGGGCCCCGGCGATGGTGTGCGCGTTCACCGGCTGGAACGACGCCGGCGACGCCGCCTCGGCTGCCCTCTCCTTCCTCGGGAGCGCGCTGGACGCGACACGCTTCGCGCGCATCGACCCCGAGGAGTTCTACGACTTCCAAGCGACTCGACCGAAGGTCACGCACGACGCAGAAGGTCAGCGGGAGATCGTCTGGCCCGCGGTCGAGGTGTTTGCCGCCCGCGTGCCGCGCGCGCCGCGTGACCTCATCCTGCTCGGCGGGCCGGAGCCTTCGCTGCGTTGGCGCCAGTTCACGCAGCTGGTCGTCGATCTGGCCGAGGCACTTGGCGTGCAATTGGTCGTCTCGCTCGGCGCGCTGCTCGCAGACGTCCCGCACACGCTGCCCGTGCACGTGAGCGGCAGCGGCAGCGACTCGACGCTCGTCGAGCACCTCGGGCTGCAACCGACCGGCTATGAGGGACCGACCGGGATCGTCGGCGTGCTGAGCGCCGCCTGCGCCGCCAGCGGCCTGCCGTCCGCGAGCCTCTGGGCGAGCGTTCCCCATTACGTCGCCGCGTCTCCCAACCCGAAGGCTGCGCTCGCCCTCGTGCGCCGGCTGGAGAGCCTCGTCGGCGTCGCGGTGGACGCGACGGAGCTCGAGCAGGCCGCGGTCGACTACGAGCGGCAGGTCGCGCTTGCAGTCCAGGCCGACCCGGACGTCCAAGCGTTCGTCGAACGACTCGAGCAGCTCGCCGAGGACGAACGCTTGATCGAGCCCGAGGACATTCCCTCCGGTGAGCGCCTCGCGAGCGAGTTCCAGCGCTTCCTGCGCCAGCGCGGCAAGAGCGACCAGTAGCGGCCGCTAGCTCTCCGCCGCCGGGCAGGCGATGCGGTAGTCGCACAGCGAGCACACCGGGCGCGACGGCGTCGGCTCGAAGGCCTGGGCGAGGATCCCGGCGGCAACCCGGCCGACGAGCTCCTCCACCCACTCGGGCCCGGGCGCATCCCGCCCGAGGCTGACGCGGGCGTCGTCGAGGACGTAGTAGTAGGTGCGTTCCGTGGCCGCGATCTGCCAGGCCTCGCGTGCCGCGAGCGCGTAGAGGGCCAGCTGAACGTCCTCGCGCAACTGCTCTGCGCGCCTCGGCATCCCGGTCTTGTAGTCGATCAGCTCGAAGCCGCCGGAAGGTAGCTCGTCGATGCGATCGACCCGCCCACGAAGCGTGTGCGGACCGACGCTGAAGCTGAAGCTCCGCTCGAACCAGCGCGGCGTGCCGCCCGTCGCCGCCTCGCCGGCGAGTCGCTCGTGGTAGCGCAGCAACGCGTCGCGGGCCTTCAGGCGCAGCTGCCGCTCCTCCGCCGAGTCGCCGAAGCCACCGCGGCGCCAGGCCGCGTCGAGCAGGTGGAGGATCGTCGCCCGCCCGTCGTCGCCGGCGGTCTGCTGGTGGTAGCGCTCGAGGACCTGGTGGACGACGATCCCGAAGCGTTGGTTGAGCGTCGGCTCGCGCGGCACGCGCAGCACGCGGGCGAACTTGTAGCGCAGCGGGCACGCGCGATAGGTCTCGATATCGGAGGCCGAAAGGACGAGCCCGTCGCCGCGGCGCCGCAGGAAGGCGGCGAGGGAAGGCTCGTCGGCGGGCCGGCTCGCGCCGCGCACCGCCCCTTCCTCGGCGCTCAGCAGCTCGTCAAGCGGCGAGCTTGCGAGGACCTCGCGCTCGAGCGGCGTCGCCGCGGCGGCGAGCCGCGCGTTGATGTCGGCGAGCGCCTCGCCGATCGGCTCCTCGGCGCGGCGCTCCAGCAGCGCCGCGAGCTTGATCAGCTCGAGCAGGCGAACGACTGTGTGCGCGATGTCGAGATCGGTGTCGAAGCGCAGCTCGCCGAGCCTCGCGCCGACGCGTGCGACGCTTTCGAGGAGCTCCTCACGCCGCTCGCTGAGCAGCGCGTGCAGCGCTGCGGCCGGGCCGAACAGCTCCTCCTTCACAGGCTCCCAGTCGCCCGCGACCGCCAGCCGCGCGCGTTCGAGGGCCGGGGGCGGCGAGAGGAGTGCGGCGTCACTCGGCCCCGACGGCGCGGCGCTCAGCACGAGATCGCCACGCGACCGCGTCATCGCCAGAGCCGGTGGGCCCGCGGTCGCGGCATCCCAGAGGACGAAGACGTGGTCGAACTCGCGACCGAGAACATCGCTCGTCGTGGCCACCGTGACTCCCGGTAAGGCGCTCGCGCGAGCCACGGCCGGCTCTCCGATCCCGGACTCGGCCACTGCCGCAGCGTAGATCGCAAATTCGCGCGGCGTTGACCCGGGGAGCGCGAGCTGATGGCGCGCCGCGAGCTCCTCGAGGCGGCCGAGGTTGACAAGGCGGTCGACGATGTCCGGGCGGGCGCTGAAGAGCTGGCGAGCCCGCAGCCCAAGGCGCTCGATCAGGCCGTGGACGAAGACGTCAGAGCGTTCGTCGTCGAGCGCAACCGAGAAGGCGCGCCGCAGCTCGAGGAACGCGGCGATGCGCTCCCGCGCTTCCGGGGCGAGCTGCGGCGAGGCGAGCGACAGCTCCAGTCCGGCGACCAGGTCCAGCTTTCGCCTGCGCGCCAGCTGCACGCAGCGCGCGACATCGACCGCATGGAGCTCGATCGGCGGTCGCGAAAGGGCGCGCACCACCGCGGCGGCATCGCGCGGATCCACGAGCAGGCGTAGCCAGGCGATGACATCTCGAACCTCGCTGCGCTCGAAGAACGCGCCGGTGCCGAGCAGGAGGTGGCGAATGCCGCGCTCGCGAAGCGCCTCCGCCACCACCGGGCCGTCGCCGGCGATCGACCGGACGAGGACCGCGCAGCAGGCGGGATCGACGCCCTCGACGCGGAGGAGGCGCTCGAGCTCGAGCGCGGCGCGCTGCGCCTGGGCGCGCGCGCTCGCGCAGTGCCAGAAGGAGACCTTGCCGCCGTCACGCCCACCGGTCGCCATCGGCGCGAGCTCCGGCTCGATCGCGGCAGCGGCGTCGAGCACAAGCTGCGGACAGCGCAAGCTCTGCGTCAGGCAGACGACGCTCGCCTGCGGAAGGCGCTCGACGAACTCGCCGCGCCGGCTGCCAACGCCGGCGAGCTCGGTTGCCGTCAGCTCGGCCGCACCGCTCGAGCAGAGCAACTCGAGCAGGCGCTGTTCACCCGTCGCGCGGCTGTCCCAGTCGTCGACCAGCAGCTTCGGGTGGCGCGCGGCCAACTCTGTCGCCACCGCCGGCTCTCGCTCCAGCATCCGCACGCACGCCATCAGCTGATCGCCGGTGTCGGTCGCGCCATGGCGGCGCAGGATGTCCTCGTGCGCGCGGTAGACGGCAGCGAATTCGCGCTCGCGGTCGCTCCCGGCGCTCGCTCCGGTCGCGTATGCCTCGGAATCGATCAGTTCGGCCTTGAGCCGGTCGATGCGCCGAACCATCGCGGCGAGCAGGGCCAGTGGACGGCCGCGGAAGTCGTGGTAGCGGAGCTCGAGCGATTCGACGCGCTCGAGCAGCAGCGCGAGGCGCTCGGCGGCAGTCAAGACGGGCGTGAGCTCCTCGATCCCGCTCGCGCGAGCGTGCTCGTTGACGAGCGCGGCGCAGAGCTCCGGCATCGTGCGAACTGCCAGATCCTCATGTGGCGCGTCGAGGATCGCCTCGATCCTGGCGATCAGGGCGGCGCGCCCGTAGCTGTCGCGGGCGACGACGAGCGGACGGTGCGGCTCGATCCCCTGCGCGTGGGCGAACCAGCACACGCGTCGCGCAAGAACCTCCGTCTTGCCCGAGCCGGGCACGCCCGCAACCAGCAGCGGCGCGTCGGTCCTCGTGGTTGCCTCGAGCTGTGCACCGGCCAGTCCGGCGAGCGGATCTCCCACGCACCTAGGATATGGACGCATGGAGGCTGCGGCGATGCCGCCGGATTGGCTTGGCGCGTGCCGGCGGATCACCGCCGAGCTGCGCTCGATGCTGGCGGCGATACCGAGCACGCAGGAGCGTTCCGTGGAGCTCGGACGCGGCGTCGGCGGCGATCTCACGCTGCGGATCGACGATGAAGCCGAACGCCTGATCTTCGCCGAGCTCGAGCGGTTGCACGCGACCGGACACGCGTTCACGGTCGTCTCGGAGGAACGCGGTGAGGTCGTCTACGGCGGCGGTCCGGTTCGGGTCGTCGTCGATCCGATCGATGGATCGCTGAACGCCAAACGGGGCCTCGCGCCACACACCGTCTCGATCGCCGTCGCCGACGGCACGACGATGGCCGAGGTGGCATTCGCATACGTGTACGACTTCGGTCTGGGCGAGGAGTGGCATGCCACGCGTGGCAGCGGAGCCACGCTCAACGGCGTCGCGCTCGACCCGGCGGCTCGCGAGCACCGCACGCACGCCGGCCTGCTCGAGCTGGTCGCCCTCGAATCCGCGCGCCCGGAATGGTTGCTCGATGGGCTCGAGGGCTTCGTCGGCGTCGCCCATCGAGTGCGCGCTTACGGCTCTATCGCCTACTCGCTTTGCCAACTCGCGGCGACCCGGATCGACGCGATGGCGACGCTGTCCTACGCGCGATCGGTCGACGCGGCGGCCGCGCAGCTGATCCTTCGCGAGAGCGGCGGGCACGTCGCGTTCACAGCCGGCTCGGAGCCGCTCGGGATGGCGCTTGATCTCGAGGCGCGCTCACGGATCGTCGCCGCGCGAAGCGCCAGCACGCTGAGCGAGATGGTCGAGAGGCGCGCAATGCGATCATGAGCGGGTGATCGACTGGAAGCTCGTCGCGCGCCTCGCCGGAGGGATTGCTCGTGAGCCGCCCGGCACCGGCTACGCGCAGGAAGGGCTCGGCTCGTTCGTCGAGGACGCAGAAAGCCGGATCCGCGCCTACACCGCCATCGCCCCGGGCGCCCCGCTGCCCGCCCCCGAGCTCGTCTCCCGCCGGGGCTGGATCGATGCGAACATCGAAACCCTGCGCCCCGTGATGGCGGCGCTCGAGCACCGCCTGCCCGCCCGCGCGTTTGCCGCCGGACCGCTCGGCCATCTCGCGCGCAGCGCAACCGGCGTCACGCTCTCGGCGCAGCTCGGCGCGCTGATCGGTTACCTGTCCCAGCGAGTCCTCGGCCAGTACGACATTCCGCTGCTCGACCCCACCGGCGGCACGCGCCTGCTCCTGGTCGTCCCGAATCTCGTCGACACCGCGGAGCGTCTGGAAGCGAATCGCGACGATCTGCTGCGCTGGGTGACCTTGCACGAAGTCACGCACGCGGTCCAGTTCAGCGGCGTGCCATGGTTGCGGCCGCTGCTCGCGGAGAACCTCACCCAGCTGCTCGACGCGCTCGAGCTGCGGCTGCACAAGCCCCCGCCGCTGCGGATGCCGGACGGTCGAGAGCTGCACGCGCTGGTGGACAGCGCGCGGCGCGGAGAGCTTGCGATGTTCGCGATCGGCCGTAAGAACCGGCCGATCGTCGAGCGCCTGCAAACGACGATGGCGGTCGTCGAAGGCCACGCCGAGCACGTGATGGACAAGGTCGGGGCAGAGGTCGTTCCGACGCTCGCGCAGCTACGCGCGGGACTGGACCGTCGGCGGAGCTCGCGCTCAACGCCGCTACGGGTGATCGAGCGGCTGATCGGGCTCGAGCTGAAGCTGCGGCAATACCGAGACGGAAAGCGGTTCTGCGACGGGGTCGCAGAAGCGGGCGGGATCGCAGCTCTGGATCACGTGTGGGATTCGCAGGACATGCTTCCCTCGAGCGCCGAGCTTGCGGACCCGGACCGGTGGATGGCGCGCACCGCACCCGCTCGAACGCGGTAACTGTTGCTCCTATGTCAAGCCAGGTTCGCTATTTCCGGGTTTGTAGAGGAGTTTCCAGAAGTGTCTGGCGAGGTGTCGTTTGAGGCAGCGGAGGGCTTCGAGTTTGGTTTTGCCTTCGGCAGCGCGGCGGTCTAGGTAGGCGCGTGTCAGTGGGTCGGTGCGCGCTCTCGAGAGCGCGATCGTGTGTAGTGCTCGGTTGAGTTGACGGTCGCCGCCGCGGTGTAGGCGGTGACGGATGGTGTTGCCGGAGCTGGCGGGGATCGGAGCGGTCCCGGTATGTCGGGCGAAGCTCGCGTCGGTCGGGAAGCGTTCGGCGCCGGCGGTGTGACCGATCAGGATCGCGGCGGTTATCGTGCCGCAGCCGGGCTCTGAGAGGAGCTGCGGCGAGTGAGCCGCGACAAGTGTGTCCAGCTCGCTGCGGAGCGCGAGCTCTTGGCGCGTGATCTCGTTGATCCTCCTCAGGAGTCCTTTGGCGATCCGGACCTGCGCGCCGTCACCGAGGCGTGCGAGGCGGCGAGCGACCTTCGCGCGGATTCGCGGTCCTTGTAGCCCGCTTGGCCGCAGACTGGCCTCGAGCTCCGGGTCGACCGCCAGGAGATGCCAGCGCAGCGTGTTTGTGGTCCTGGTGCGCTCAACGACGAGCTGGTCACGGTAGTCGCTGAGCAGGCGGATCTCCATCGCCTGCTCGTCAAGGAACGCTGCCGGGAACCGCTCGACGCCGTCCCGGAGTGCTGTATGTGCGACCGCTAGCGCGTCGATCCGATCAGACTTGCCGCGCTCGCGAGCACTCCGTCTGGCGTTCGCGGTCAATGCGGGCGGGATCCTGATCACCCGCTCACCAGCAGCAACCAAGGAGCGCTCGAACCGGCCCGAGACGTGCCGGCAATCCTCGATCGCCCACACCCGCTCATCGCCAAGACGAACGATTGACCGCAGCGCTGAGAGCGCGCCATCGTCGCTCGCCGACACCGTCCGCTCACCCAGCACGCCGCCAGTTGCTGCATCGACCGCGACAAGCGTGTGCGAGCGCTTGTGCGTGTCCACCCCAATCACAATCATCTGCACCATCCCCTTCGTTGGTCACGGCCAATGGAGCGGATCTCCGGTGGACAGACCTCAGTTGGGGCGGTGCCACGCTCCTATCAAGTCACGCCGGTGATCCTCGGGCGGCGACGGGCGACACAACAAACCTAAGTCAGGCAAACAGTGTCGACAGGGCGATAAAAGAGTCAGCCCGCCGCCGCCCGAGAACCCAACCCGGCGAGTCGGACGCCACCAGCCGCCCAACACCACCATCTCACTGAGGGCGATAACGGGTGCCTGTTACTCTGGTGAAGGCCCCATCCAGGCAGTTCGAGCAAGGAGCAACGCAGTGGAAGCTCTACCGGAGCCCACGCAACATCCAACAAGCTCGCGCAGCATTCTCGAGCGGGCCGTGCTCGTGCCAACCGGTGCCGTTCTGCTCGCCGCCGAGGAGCTGCTCGGCGTCGCGGCGCTCCTTGTCGACGCCGAGAAAGCCGGGCGTGAACTGCTCCACTTCGAGCAGCGCGGCGCCCGCGCGCGAGCGCACGCCGAGCACCTGCTGCACCACCATCGCGGACGAGCCGCCGACAGACTCGACCAGCGGATCGAGCACGCGCGGCGCCAGCTGAACGCGTTCGCGGAGAAAAGCAAGGAAATCAGCTCAAAGATCAGGCCCGAAGTGCCGACAAATAGCTGAGAACGAGTTTCACCCGCCCGGCGCGGAGAGCGCCGGCACGGGCAGACCTGCCGACCTCATATCCCGTCGGCAGCGTAGGACCCTCTCCTCCCTCGGCTTCCGGGGCGTCTCAAAACGGGCGCCCCGGATGCCTTTAAGGCTGCGATGGTCGGCCTTTGGCCGACCATCCTCGCTTGGGCTTCGCGCGCTGGCGCGATGGGGTGTGGGCGCGGGAGTCCAGGGTGCGCGCGCCGGCTGCTGGGTGGGGTTTGGGCGCGAGCGGCCCGGTTGGGCGCGGGCGGCCCGGTTGGGCGCGGGAGTCCCGGGGGGTGGGGTCTGAGAGAATGGGTTTGATGGCCAGCGTGGAGGAGATACGGCGTGCGCTCGAGGTGGTGATCGATCCGGAGCTTCATCGATCGATCGTGGAGCTCGACATGGTGCGGGCGATCGAGCCGGGCGAGGACGGGACGGTGGGCGTGACGGTGACCTTGACGACCGCCGGCTGCCCGATCCGCGGGCATTTTCAGAGCGCTGTGCGTGAGGCCGTGATGGCGCTGCCCGGCGTGCGCGCCGTCAACGTGAGCTTCGATGTGATGGACGAGGCGCAGAAGGCGGCGCTGCGGCAAGCGCTCGGACGCAGCGAGCTGCCGCAGGGCGCGCTCGCGGCCGTGCAGAACATCGTCTGCATCGGCTCAGGGAAGGGCGGCGTCGGGAAGTCGACGCTGACCGTGAACCTCGCTGCGGCGCTCGCGGCGGATGGGAAGCGGGTCGGCGTGCTCGACGCGGACGTTTGGGGCTACTCGATCCCGCGGATGCTCGGCCTCGGCGCCGAGCGGCCCGCCATTTCCGCCGAGCGGAAGATCATCCCGCTGCGCGCGGGCGAGATCAGGGTGATCTCGATCGGGTTCTTCGTCGAGGAGGACGCGGCGGTCGTGTGGCGCGGACCGATGCTGCACAAGGCGCTCAAACAATTCCTCGAGGACGTCGAATGGGGCGCCCTCGACTTCCTCTTGATCGATCTGCCACCCGGCACCGGCGACGTTTCGATGACGCTGGCGCAGCTCCTGCCGCAGGCGACCTTCGTGATCACGACGACGCCGCAGCCGGCCGCCCAGCGCGTCGCACGGCGCTCGGCCGAGATGGCCCACAAGGTCTCCCTCGAGATCGCGGGCGTGATCGAGAACATGGCCGGCTTCGTCACGCCGAGCGGCGAGCGCTACGCGATCTTCGGCGAAGGCGGCGGACAGGCGCTCGCCGACGAGCTCGATGTGCCGCTGCTCGCGAGGGTGCCGTTGACGATGGCGCTGCGCGAGCAATCGGACGCGGGCGTGCCGCTCGTGGTCGCGGATCCCGATGACCCGGCGGCCCAGGCGATCCGCCAGGCGGCGCGCGGCCTGGTCGCGCTCGCGCCGCCCCCCGCAGTGATCGAGCGCGAGCCGGTCGGGTTCGTGCTGCCGATGGTCTAGCGCAACTACGGCGCCAGCGCGCCAGCGCTAGAGTGACGCGGCGTGAGAGGGGTCCTGAAGGAGTTCAAGGACTTCATCGTTCGCGGCAACGTGATCGATCTGGCCGTGGCGTTCGTTCTCGGCGTCGCGTTCAGCGCCGTCGTATCCGCTCTCGTCAAGGACCTGGTGACGCCGATCATCGCGGCGATCGTCGGCAAGCCCGACTTCAGCGCGCTCTCATTCACGATCAACAACAGCAGGTTCCTCTACGGCGACTTCATCGATGCCCTGATCACGTTCCTGTCGGTCGCGGCGGCGATCTTCTTCTTCGTCGTCAAGCCGATCAACGCGCTCGCCGCGGCTCGCGCGCGCGGCGCACCGTCCGAGGATCCGACGACGAAGCTCTGCAGCGAGTGCCTGTCCGAGATCCCGATCGCGGCTAGCCGGTGCGCCTACTGCGGGCAACCGCAGCCTGCTACCGACTGAGACCCGTCGCCGCCGCTAGGCGGCCATTAAAGAAATCAGCGCTTGAAGTAGTCGGCGTTGATCTGGGTGTACTTCTCCCACTCCGCCGGGAGCTGGTCCTCGGCGAAGCAGGCATCCACCGGACAGGCCTCGACGCAGGCATCGCAGTCGATGCATTCTTCGGGGTCGATGTAGAGCATCTCGACCTCGTCGTAGCTGGCCTCGTCGGGCGTGGGATGGATGCAGTCGACCGGACAGACCTCGACGCACGAGTTGTCCTTGGTGCCGATGCAGGGCTCGGCGATCACGTAGGCCATTGGCGGGGAATCCTGGGGTTGAGGGCCGTGTCGGGAGCGAATACTACGCATCGCATCGGGGTGGGTAGGCTGGGTGGGTGATCCTGCTGACCGGTGCCAGCGGGCTTGTCGGCAGGGCTCTGTTGAGCCGCCTGGCCGAGAACGCCGTGCCGGTTCGCTGCCTTGTGCGCGACCCGCGACGTCTGGGAGCGCAGCGCGTGAACGTGCAGATCGCGCTCGGCGATCTGGCCGATCCGCCGTCGTTCCGCAACGCGATGCGCGGTGTCGACACGGTCATCCACGTTGCGGCGGCGATTCGCGACCAGCCGCAAGGCTCGATCGAGGAGCTCGCCGCGATCGCGACCTGGCGGATGGTCGATGCCGCGCGCCGAGCGGGCGTGGCAAGGTTCGTGTTCTTCAGCGCACTCGGCGCGAGCACGCAGAGTCGCTCTCGATTCCTGCGCGCGAAGGCGCTCGCCGAGGCGGCGGTGCGCGACTCCGAGCTCGCGACCATGGTCTTCGCTCCATCGATCATCTACGCCCCGGGCGATCCGTTCCTGAGCCTGCTCGAGCGCCAGGCGAGGCTCCCGGCGGTGATGCCGGTGATGGGCTCGGGCCGGGCGGCCTACCAACCGATCTGGGTCGAGGACGTGGCCGACTGCGTGATCGCGGCGCTCGGCCGGCCGGGCTCGAACGATCAGCGCTACGAGCTCGCAGGCCCGCAGACCCTGACCTACGAGGAGATCGTCGCCCTGGTGCTCGAGAGTCGCGGACGGCGGCGGCACGTCGTGCACGTACCGACCCCGGTCGTGCTGCGTTCGCTCAAGTTGCTCGAGCGCCTCGCCGGCGAGCGCGCCTTTGCGACCGCCGATGAGGCGGAGCTGATGGAAGTGCCGCTGTTGAGTGAGCACGGGACGCGCGACGCGGAGAGCCTCGGCGTACGACCACGGCCGATGCGCGAGGTGCTAGCCGCGCACTGAGCCGAGCTCTGGCCGGCGCGCGTCCCACGGCTCGGCCGTCTCGAGCTGGGTCGCGAGCGCGAGCAGCGTCGGCTCGCCCGCGGGACGGCCCGCGATCTGGATCGCGAGCGGCAGCCCATCGTCGCCGTGGTAGAGCGGGATCGTGATCGCGGGCTGGCCGCTCGCGTTGAAGATCGGCGTGAAGGGCGTGAAGTAGCCGGCGCGGTCGAAGGTCGCACCGGGATCCGGGGCTGTTCCATCGAGCGTCCCGAGCGCCGGCGGGCGCTCGGCGAGCGCCGGAGTGATCAGCGCGTCGAAGCGTTCGAGGAACCCGATCAGCGCGCGCATCCGACCCTGGAGCTGGGTCTGCAGGACCTGGAACTCGATCGAGCTAAGGCGCGTCGCCCTGCTCCAGAGCTCGTAGCTCAGCGCTTCCATCTGTCCAGGCGCCGGAACGCCCGATTCGGCCGCGAGCGCGGCGGCGAACTGGACGCTCAGCGCCACGTGCGCGCCGAAGTAGGCGCCGAACAGCTCGTCGATGTCATCGGACTGCCAGGGCGGGCAGACCTCCTCGACGGCGTGGCCGAGTGACTCGCAGAGCGCCGCGGCGTCGCGGACCGCTTGCGCGCAACGGCTCTCGACCGTGGCATCAGGTAGCGGCGGGACGGTCGTGAAGGCGATGCGCAAGCTCCCCGGCGCGCGCGCTGCCGACGCCCGGAATGGTTCCGCGGGAGGCGCCGCCCAGGCTGAATCGCCGCTCTCGTAGCCTGAGAGCACGTCGAGGAGCGCCGCCGTGTCGGCGACGGTTCGGGTCAGGACCCCGTCGACGACGAGCTGGGATGCGCCGAGATCCGGCGCGGTCGTAACGCGGTGGCGCTGGGCCTTCAGGCCGACGAGCCCGCAGCACGCGGCGGGGATGCGCAGCGAGCCACCACCGTCGTTGCCGTGCGCGAGAGGCACCATTCCCGCCGCGACGGCGGCCGCCGCGCCGCCGGAGGACCCGCCTGGCGTGCGGGCGAGATCCCAGGGATTGCGCGCGGGACCGTGGAGTGCCGGTTCGGTGACCGGCAGGATCCCGAACTCCGGGAGCTTCGTCGTGCCGACGATCACGAATCCGGCTCCGCGCAGGCGGGCGACGGCGGCGTGGTCGTAAGGCGCGATGAAGTCGCGCAACAGCGCCGCGCCGTGCGTGAGGCGAAGGCCCTTGACCCCACGGTTGTTCTTGATCGCGATCGGGACTCCCGCGAACGGGCGCTCGTCATCGGGCTCGATCATCGACGCCGCGGCGAGGGCGCGCTCGGCGTCGACCTCGACGAATGCCCCAACCTTCGGATCGAGGGCTTCGATCCGGCGCAACGAGCACTCGGCCAGCTCGCGTGCAGAAACGGCGCGGGAGCGTACGAGCTCGGCGAGCTCGATCGGCGAGCTGAACATGAGCTCGTCCACGCTGCCCAGCCTACCGTCCGGCCACTTCTGCAAGGCTATCCGGGTGAGCAACGCCGCAAGCGCCTCCGGCCTCGAGGGTGTGGTCGCCTTCGAGACGCAGATCGCCGAGCCCGACCGCGACGGCGGCGCGCTGCGTTATCGCGGCGTCGACATCGAGGAGCTCGTCGGGGACGTGCCTTACGAGCAGGTCTGGGGGCTGCTCGTCGATGGCAGCTACGAGCCCGGGCTCAAGGCAGCGCGCGAGGACGTGCTGACCGTGCGCTCGACCGACACGCGGGTCGACCTGCAGGCGGCAATCGCGCTGCTCGCGCCGCAGTGGGGGCTGCGCGCCCTGATCGACATCAGCGACGACGAGGCTCGCGAGAACCTCGCGCGAGCGTCTGCGATGGCGCTTTCGTTTGCGGCGCAGTCGGCGCGCGGCGAGCAACCGCCCGTACCGCAGGTCGAGGTGAATCGCGGCACCACGCTCGCCGAGCGCTTCCTGCTGCGCTGGCGCGGAGAGCTCGATCCGCGGCACGCGCAGGCAATCGACGCTTACTGGATCTCTGCGGCCGAGCACGGCATGAACGCCTCCACGTTCACGGCGCGCGTCGTCGCCTCGACCGGAGCCGACGTCGCCGCCGCCCTGTCGGCCGCGATCGGCGCGCTGTCGGGGCCGCTCCACGGCGGGGCGCCGGCACGCGTGCTGAAGATGCTCGACGAGGTCGCAGCCGCCGGGGACGCCGAGGCCTGGGTGGGGGCCGCGCTCGACCGCGGTGAGCGCCTGATGGGGTTCGGGCATCGCGTCTACCGCGCCGAGGACCCGCGCGCGCGCGTCCTGCGCCGGACCGCCCGCGCGATCGATGCGCCCCGCCTCGAGGTCGCGGAGAAGCTCGAGCGCGCGGCCCTGGCGGAGCTCGCGGCGCGCCACCCCGAGCGGACGCTCGCCACCAACGTCGAGTTCTGGTCGGCAGTCGTGCTCGACTACGCCGGCGTTCCACCGGCGCTCTTCACGCCGATGTTCGTTTGTGCGCGGACCGCCGGCTGGTCGGCGCACATCCTCGAGCAGAAGCGCGAGGGACGGCTGATCCGGCCGAGCGCGCACTATGTCGGCGAGCCGGCACGCGCGCGCGAAGCCGTCGGCTAAGTCGCCGGCCAGTCGATCCGAGCCAGCAGATCGATGACCCCGAGGTCGATCAGGCCGCTGCGCTCGATCGGGTGGTAGTGACTGTCAGACAGCGCGAGCCAGTCGACCGACCGCCGCTGGGGATCGACGATCAGAACCTCGTCGACCGCATGCGCCGCGTAGAAGCCGAGCTTCTCCCACGTCTCGTCGCCCGGAGAGACGACCTCGACCACGAGCGCCGCGGTCGGGTGCCACATCGCCGCCGCCGGTGGCCGGTGAAGGCCGCCATCGGGGACGCGATGGTGTCCTCGACGCCGATGTTGAACTCGAGGGTTGGCTCGAGCCCCGCGGCGCGTGCCGCCGGGCCCAGCAGCTCGGCCAGTTGCTGGATCACGCTCGCGTGCGCATGACTGCCGGTCGGGTTCACATGCAGCACGCCCTCCCACACCTCGTCGCCGCGGTCGAGGCCGCGTCGCCGCCGCCGCTCCAACAGCGGCGTGAGCCCGGCGCTCGCGGGATCGAGGACAAGCGTGCGCATCGTGGACACAGCGTAGGCCTGATCCGACAAACGCCCTGCCGTAGAGACACAAAGGCCGCGCACACAGCGCGGCCACCCAAAGCCAGAGGAGAAGTTTCTCGGGGCCGGCAGAGCCGACCCCGAGAAGCTTCGAACGATCTACATCATCCCGCCCATGTCGGGCATACCGCCGCCACCGCCGCCGCCGTCCTTCTCAGGAACCTCAGCGACGATCGCCTCGGTCGTGAGGATGTTCTTCGCGATCGACGCGGCGTTCTGCAGCGCCGAGCGCGTGACCATGGCGGGGTCGATGATGCCGGCGGCGACGAGATCGACGATCTCGTTCGTCGCGGCGTTGAGGCCGTGGCCGGCCTTTGCCTTGCGGACGTCGTTGACGACGACCGAACCTTCGAGCCCGGCATTCTCAGCGATCTGACGCAGCGGCTCCTCGAGAGCGCGCAGCACGATCTTGGCGCCGGTCTTCTCGTCCTCGTCGGTGAACTTGGTGAGGTCGATCGCCTTTACGGCGGCAAGCAGCGCGATACCGCCGCCCGGGACGATGCCCTCCTCGAGCGCCGCGCGGGTCGCCTGGAGAGCGTCCTCGACGCGATGCTTCTTCTCCTTCATCTCGGTCTCGGTGGCAGCGCCGACCTTGACGACGGCGACACCGCCGGACAGCTTCGCGAGGCGCTCCTGGAGCTTCTCGCGATCGAAGTCCGAATCGGTGTTGTCGATCTCGGTCTTGATCTGGGCGATGCGGCCCTTGATCGCGGCCGTATCCCCGGCGCCGTCGACGATCGTCGTCGTGTCCTTCGCGACGACCACACGACGCGCGTGACCGAGCTGCGAGAGCTGCGTGTTCTCGAGCTTGAGGCCCATCTCCTCGGTGATCACCTCACCGCCGGTCAGGATCGCGATGTCCTCGAGCATCCGCTTGCGGCGGTCGCCGAAGCCCGGAGCCTTGACCGCGACCCCGGTGAAGGTGCCGCGGAGCTTGTTGACGACGAGCGTCGCGAGCGACTCGCCCTCGACGTCCTCGGCGATAACGAGCAGCGGCTTGCCTGACTGGATGACCTGCTCGAGCACCGGCAGAACGTCCCGGACCGAGCCGATCTTCTGATTGGCAATGAGGATGTAGGGATCCTCGAGAACGGCCTCCATGCGGTCCTGGTCGGTCACCATGTACGGGTTGATGTAGCCCTTGTCGAACTGCATGCCCTCGGTGAACTCGAGGTCCATGGCGAGCGTCTGGCCGTCCTCGACGTTGACGACGCCCTCCTTGCCGACCTTCTCGATCGCGTCAGCGATCAGGTCGCCGATCTCCTCGTCACCGGCCGAGATCGTCGCTACGCGCGCGACCTGCTCCTTACCGGCGACCTCCTTCGACTGCGCGCCGATGTTCTCAACGACAGCGGCCACGGCCTGCTCGATGCCGCGCTTCAGCGCGAGCGGGTTGGCGCCGGCCGCGACGTTCTTGAGGCCCTGGCGAACGATCGCCTGGGCAAGCACGGTGGCGGTGGTGGTGCCGTCGCCGGCAACGTCGTTGGTCGCGGTCGCGACCTCGCGGACGAGTTGCGCGCCCTGGTTCTGGAACGGGTCCTCGACCTCGATCTCACGTGCGATCGTGACACCGTCGTTGGTGATCGTGGGAGCGCCGAACTTCTTGTCGAGGACGACGTAGCGGCCCTTCGGGCCAAGCGTCACCTTCACGGCATTCGCAACCGCGTCGACGCCTTCCTCGAGGGCCTTGCGCGCCTCGCTGCTGTACATCAGTTCCTTGTGGGCCATGTTCCTTGTGTCTCCTTAGGACTCGACGCGCGCGAGGACGTCCGACTCGCGTAGCACGAGCAGATCCTCACCGTCGACCTTGATCTCGGTGCCGCCGTACTTGCTGTAAAGGACCTCATCGCCAGCGCTGACGTCGAGCGGAATCCGCTTGCCGTCGTCATCCAGCTTGCCGTCGCCGACTGCGAGGACCTTTCCCTTCTGTGGCTTTTCCTTGGCGGTGTCGGGGAGGACGATGCCGCTAGCGGTCGTCTCCTCATCCTCGATCGCCCGCACGATCAGCCGATCGCCCAGGGGCTTGAGCTTCATCTTCAGAAACCTCCGTTGAGAGTTGCTACTGCGGCGCGTGCTTCGGGGTTGGCACTCTCGATCGGAGAGTGCTAAGCGCCACCCGCAATATAGCGAATCGACGGCGCACGTCAAGCCAAGGCTGGCACTCTCGCACCGAGAGTGCCAGCCGCGTTACGCATTAGCCTCTCGCGCATGGGCTATCGCTTACTGCACGCCGACGAGGCTTCCTGGCGCCTATCGAAAACGTTTGCCCTCGCCAACACGGACCTCGCGCGGCAGCTCGGAGCCGACAACTTCGGTGCCCGGCTGTGGCGGCTCGAGCCGGGGCAAACGAATACCCGCCACCGCCACCGAACCGAGCACGAGCTCTACATCCTGCTCGAAGGCCGCGGACGCATCCGGATCGGCGGGGAGCTGCTCACGCTCGAACGACTCGACATGGTCCTCGTGGAGCCGCGGGCGCTGCGCCAGGTCTTCAACGACACGCCGGCGCACCAGCTCTGGCTCATCATCGGCGTCCCGCAAGAAGCGCTACCCACAACCGAACCGGGTCTAGCCCAGATGTACCCGGACGGCCGCAAAGCCCTCCCCCCGGAACTCTCCTAAGAGAAACACCCCCGCCGCGAGCCGTCGAGCGCGCACTCAAGCAAAAAGGAGGAGTTTCTTTCGGCGGCAAAGCCGCCAAAGAAAGCTCCGACGCTAGTTTTGCGCTCCCCCGAACCCCTTGACCATCTCGGTCATGCCCGCCGGCTTGTCGAGGATCTGCGAGAAGCGGACCACGGTGACGACGTCCTCCATCGTGACGGAACGACCGTAGATCTGCTCGAGGAACTTGATCAGCTCCTCGTGACGGCGGAACTCGGGGTTGTCGTGCTGGATGTCACGCGGCGAGAGTTCGCGCAACGGGAGCACGACGACCTCGTCGATCACCGCCTCGAAGATCCGCTCGCGGGGCGAGTGCCTGTAGCCGAGCGTGCACAGAACGGCCTGGCTCTTACGGTACTTGTGCGATTTGTCGCCGAGGCGGATCGTGGCGGTCTTGCGGCCGCGCTTCATCTGGTCGGCAAAGACCGTCGAGTAGAAGTTGAGAACCTCCACGACCTCGGCAGGCTATCGATCGCCGGACATCTTGGATAGGGCTCGCTCGACCATCGTGCGCTCGCCGGCGTAGGTCAGCGTCCTCGCCGCCTCCGAAAGCGCCATCCACCGCGCCTCGAGGATCTCGTGGTCGTGGTCCTCGGGAGATCCCGACCGGTAGCGGAAGAGAAAGAAGCTGACGCGCTTGTCGACGAGCGCGCCACCACGACGGTAGCGGTAGCGCACGTCGCCGAGCGGCTCGATCAGGTCCACCTCGACCCCGCCCTCCTCGCGCACCTCCCGCGTCGCCGCCTCCTGCGCGGTCTCGACGCCGTCGATGTGACCCTTTGGCAAGCCGAGCACCGTGGACCCGCTCGCCGCGCGGCGCTTGGGCACGATCACGAGCACCTCATCGTCTTTGACGACGACGCCGCCGGCGGAGCGCTCCTCGGCGCGATGAAGGCGCTGCTGCTTGGCGGCCGATGGCATCGACCCATTATCGCGACGCCCGCGGCCCGGCTATCGTGGACGCGTGCGCCGGATCGCCGCCGCCATCGCCGTTTGCGCACTCGCCGGCTGCCCGGTCGCCGCGCTCGCCGCGCCGCAGACGAGCATCCCCCACGCGAACCACCTGTGGGCGACGATCGACGAGTGCCAGCCGGCTACCAGCGGTGCGATCGTCGGCGTCCGCGCATCGATGCCCGGCACCGGCGACGCCAGCGAAGAGATGTTCATGCGCTTCACGCTCCAGTATCGGGCGCCCGCGCACCGGCACTGGCACAAGCTTGCGGGCAGCCGCGCCTTCGTCAACGTCGGATCGGCCGCCTACGTGAGCCGCCAGGCCGGCTTCAACTTCCGGCTCTCGGCGACGACGGCCCCGGGCACCGTGCTGCGCGGCGTCGTCGACTTCCAGTGGCGGCGCGGCGCGAGCATCGCGCAGAGCGTGCTGCGTTTCACGAGCGCAGGACGGCGGCCGAGCGCAGGGGCGCAGCCGTCCGGTTACAGCGCGGCGCGCTGCTCCGTCAGCTGAGCGAACAGGCGCGGGTCGTTCGAGATCACCCCGCTGACGCCGAGCGCGGCAAGCTCGCGGATGCGAGCGATGTCGTCGACCGTCCAGACGTAGATCTCGCCCCCGGCTTCCCGTACGACGCGCACCAGGCGGCGCGAGGCGAGCGGCCACTGGACGACGAGCGCGTCGATCGACCGGTCGCGCAGGCGCGCGGAGGCGACGCGCGCAAGTCCGGTCCTGGAGAGGCGCCCGGCGAGCGCACCGACGATCGGCACGCCGGCCATCGGCGAGCCGACCGTCCAGCCGATCGACAGATCTGGGGAGAGCGTCCGCAGGCGCACGAGGCTGCGCCATTCACCAGTGCTGCAGAAGGCGCGCGAACGCGCCCCCGCATCATCGAGCGCTTCGACGACGCGCTCCTCGTAACCGGGGCGCTTGAGGTCGAGCTGGGGCCTGATCCCCGCGAACGGCGCCGAGCACAGGTGCGCGAGCGCCTCGGCGAGCGTCGGTGCAGCGTGCCGGCGCAGCTCGCCGTAGTCGTGCACGACACGGAGTTCGCCACCGCCGTCAGGGCGCTCGCTGAGCACGTCAAACTCGATCATGTCGACGCCGGCGGCGAGCGCGGCGTCAAAGCTCTCGAGCGTGTTGCCGGGCACGATCGCATCGGCGCCCTTGTGGCCGACGCGGATCACTGCTGGCAGCCCGGGCACCAGTAGGTCCGCCGGTCCGCGTCGCCCTGGCCGCGCGAACGGATGCGCGCGCCGCAGCGCGGGCGCGCGATGAAGCCCTCGCGCGCCGAGACCGCCATCTCGCGCCGAGCGAACTCGAGCAGCGCGCGCAACTCACCGTCGCTGACCGCGCCGATCGGCCGCCACGGATCGATCGCCGCCGAGAAGCATGTCTCGCACTTCCAGATGTTCCCGACGCCGGCCACCGCCCGCTGGTCGAGCAGCGCCTCCGCGACAGACCGCTCCGGGCCGCCCGCGCGCAGTCGCACAAGCGCCGCTTTCGCGTCGAACTCGTCCCCGAGGATGTCCGGCCCGAGCTGCGCGATGCGCGGGTCGGTGCGTACGCGCTGCGCGGTCAAGAGCTCGAGCGTCGGCCCCCCGAGCTCGAGGCATTCCTGACCGCCTCTGCGCAGCACCAGCCAGACCCGTCCGCCCCGCGGTGCGCCCGCGCGGCGCACGATCCACGAACCGGTCATCCCGAGGTGCGAGTGGATCACGAGGTCCCCCTCGAAGCGCACGAAAAGGTGCTTGCCGTGGGCATCGACCGCCTGCACGGCGCGCCCGGCGAGCCGCTCGGGCCAGCGATCCATCGCGTGGCGTCGCTGCGGCGTGGCGATCGCGTCCGGCACCTGCCCAGCGAGGACCGCGCGCAGCGCGCTTGCGGCGAAGTGGATCGTGTCGCCCTCCGGCATCGCCGCCATGCCCTAGGCGCTGAGCGTGAGCCGGCGCGGGCCCTGGCGAAAGCCGAGCTCGATGAGCAGGCGCTCGTGGGGTCCGCCGAGCACGGGCTCACCGTCGATCCGCTCAGGCTCGAGCTTGCGTATCTGCCCCGCGCGAACCGCGCCCGCGAGAGCGGTGAGGGCCGCGCGCAGCGCGTCTCCCTCGACGAAGGTCTGGATGCCGCGGCCACCGGATTCGACATAGCAAGCGCACTCTGCCGCGATCAAGACGACGAACGCACCCGCTACGCGCTGGGCACGCCGCCGCTCGCCCGGCCCCCCCGGCCAGGGCAGCGCCGCACCGTACGGCTGGGCCGGGTCACTTGCCGCCAGCACGAGCGTCGCCGCGCGGTCGAGGTCGCGCTGAGCGCGCAGGCGCTCGACCGCGCCCGGGAGCGCGAACTGTGCGCCACCGAGGCCTTCGACGAAGTAGCCGCGGCGCGCGAGACCGAGTGTCTCGAGCTGGGTGAGCGAGTCGTAGAGGGCCGCGAAGCCGCCCGGTATGCCTTCGGCGAGCACAAGCTCGCGCGTCAGGATCCCGTAGCGCTCGAGCAACAGCTCGGCGATCGTCCGCCGGCGCGCGACCGGGTCGCTCGCGGGCTCGCCTGTGCCCGTCAGGGTGAAGAGGCGCGCGGTGAGCGACCAGCGGCCCTGCACCGGCCCGCGCGTCTGCGCGCGGGCGGCGCGGTGCGCGGGGGCGAAGCGTCGCCCCGAGCGCGGCCCCGAGCGAGCGCTCGCGAGCGCGAGCCGCGGCGCGCGCAGCGGCGCCCAGGCGTCGTTCGTCACCTCCCCCGCCCAGACAAGGTCCCAGAGCGCCTCCTGGAGCGCCGCCGGCGGACCGCCGAGGTCACTCAGGAGGTCGCCGAAGAAGCATGGCGAGGCCGCCAGGCGCTCGCGCACCAGCTCATGCTCGGGCTCGGCCGGCAAGGCGGCACGCGCCGGCGGCGGCGGCCCGATCGCCGCGGCGTCGTCGCGGAAGTAGAGCGCGACGCGTCCGCTGCGGCGCGCGATCGCGCCCGCGCCGACCCAGACGATCTCGCCCGCGGCGCAGAGCTGGTCGAGCCAGGTAGTCGAGTACGCGCCGAGCCGCCGCGGCAGGATCGCCTGCTCCCAGAGCTCGGCGGGCAGCGCGAGGCCCTGCAGCGGCACGAGCGCGTCGCGCAGGCGCTCGATTCCGGCCCCCGCTGCGGCGTGGCGGTCGATCCCCTGCCACGAGGGTAGGAAGGCCGCGAGCGCGCGGCGCTCGGCGGGCTCGATCTCGCGCCGGTGCACGGCCAGCGACGCGCGGCGCAGGCGCCGCAGCACATCCGGTTCGCACCATTCCGGCTCGCCGGCACGCGCGAGCGGGTGCGAGGCGGGACGCAGCTCGCCGCGCAGCAGGCGGCTCGCCGCCTCGAGCTCGCGCAGCGCGCTCGACGGGTCGACGCCGTAGCGCTCGCGCAGCTCGGCGGTCGTGAACGGACCGTGCGTTCGCGCGTGCCGAAGCGCGAGCTCGGCGAGCGCGTCCGCGACGGGCTCGAGGAATGCCGCCGGCAGCCCGCCGGGCGGGACGACCCCGAGCGCGTCGCGGTAGAGCCCGGCGTCCTCGGCCGCGATGTAGCGCGGCTCGCGCGCGATCCGCACGAGCGCCGCGCGCCGCTCGCGCACCAGCTCATCGGCCATCGCAACCCCGTCGAGCGGCGCGAGGACGCGCTCGCGCAGCTCATCCGGGCGGAGCGCACCGAGCGTGCGCAGCACGTCGTGGAGCTCGTCGCGCGAGGTCGCCTGCCGCTCGGGCGACCGGCGCTGGAGGTCGGCTTCGAGCGCCTCGAGCGCGCCGGCGTCGATCAGCTCGCGGAGCTCCTCCTGCCCGAGCAGCTCGCGCAGCAGCTCGCGGTCGAGCGAGAGCGCCGCGGCGCGCCGCTCGGCGCTCGGCGCGTCGCCCTCGTACATGTAGGTCGCGACGTAGTCGAACAGCAGCGCGGCGGCGAACGGCGAGGCCGTCGGCGTCTCGACCTCGACGATCGATATCTCGCGCGTCGCGAGGCGGCGCAGCAGCGCTTCGAGACCGGCGAGGTCGAGGACGTCCCGCAGGCACTCGCGGTAGGTCTCGAGGACGACAGGGAAGTCCGGGTAGCGCTTCGCGACCGCGAGCAGTGTCTGCGATTTGAGGCGCTGCTGCCAGAGGGGCGTGCGCTTGCCCGGGTAGGCGCGCGGGATCAGCAGCGCCCGCGCCGCGTTCTCGCGGAAGCGAGCGCCGAAGAGCGCCGAGGAGTCGAGCTCGCCGACGATCAGATCCTCGCTTTCGCCGGGCTCGAGCATGAGGAGCTCGGCGCTCGGCGGCTCGTCGGTGTCGGGGAGGTGGAGGATGATCCCGTCGTCGGAGGCGATCGCGTCGCCCTCGATCCCAAAGCGCTCGCGCAGGCGCGCGCTCAGCGCGAGCGCCCACGGCGCATGGACGCGCCGGCCGTAGGGCGAGAGCAGGCACAGGCGCCAGTCGCCGATCTCGTCGCGGAAGCGCTCGACGACGAGCGTCCGATCGGACGGGAGCACGCCGGTCGCCGCGCGCTGCTCGCCGAGAAACTCGAGCAGGTTGCGCGCAGCGAGCGCGTCGAGGTCGTAGTCGCGCTCGAGCACCTCGGCCGGCTGGTCGACGGCCCAGCGGGAGAACGCCCCAATCGCCTCGCCGAGCTCCGTCGGGCGCCCGACGCCATCGCCGTGCCAGAACGGCACCGCGCCGCTTGCGCCGGGCGCGGGCGTCACGATGACGCGGTCGCGGCCGATCTCCTCGATCCGCCACGCCGTCGCGCCGAGCAGGAACGTCTGTCCCGGGCGTGCCTCGTAGACCATCTCCTCGTCGAGCTCCCCGACGCGCCGGCCGTCGGGCAGCGTCACGAGGTAGAGCCCGCGGTCTGGGATCGTGCCCGCGTTGACGATCGCGAGCTTCTGCGCGCCCTTGCGCGCGCGGATCGTGCCCGCGATGCGATCCCAGGAGATCCGCGCCCGCAGCTCGCCGAACTCGCTCGAGGGGTAGCGGCCGTCGAGCATGTCGAGCACGTTCTCGAGCAGCTCGCGCGAGAGCTCGCTGTAGGAGTGGGTGCGGGTCACGAGCGCGTGGAGCTCGTCGACTGAAACGCTCTCGCTCGCGGCGGCGATCGCGACGATCTGCTGCGCGAGCACGTCGAGCGCGTTACGCGGCACGACGGTCTCCTCGATCCGTCCCTCGCGCATCAGCTTGACGACGACCGCGGATTCGAGCAGGTCGCCGCGGAACTTCGGGAAGATCCGGCCCTTCGACACCTCGCCGACGCCGTGGCCCGCGCGCCCGATCCGCTGCAGGCCACGCGCGACCGACTTCGGCGACTCGACCTGGACGACGAGATCGACGGCGCCCATGTCGATGCCGAGCTCGAGCGAGGAGGTCGCGACGAGGCAGCGCAGCTCGCCCGCCTTGAGCAGCTCCTCGACCGTAGTCCGCTCCTCGCGCGCGAGCGAGCCGTGGTGGGCGCGCGCGATCTCCGCGGAGGGCAGCTCCTCCCCGGCGCCGAGCTCGGCCGAGTGCAGCTCGTTCAGGCGCAGCGCGAGGCGCTCGGCGGAGCGCCGGCTGTTGACGAAGACGATCGTCGAGCGGTGCGCGCGCACGAGCTCGAGTAGGCGCGGGTAGATCGCCGGCCAGATCGAGCGGACGACCGCCTCACCGCCCTGGAGCGGATCAGCGCCGTCGGGCGCCGACGGCGCCGCCATCGACTCGACGGGCACGACGATCTCGAGGTCGAGCTCGCGCGGGCCGCTCGCGTCGACGATCGTCGCGGTGCGCATCGGCCCCACCATGAAGCGCGCGATCTCCTCGAGCGGCCGTTGCGTTGCCGACAGCCCGATCCGCTGGAGCGGCTCACCGTCCCGCAGCGCCTCGAGGCGCTCGAGCGTCAACGCCAGGTGCGATCCGCGCTTCGTGCCCGCAACCGCGTGGATCTCATCGACGATCACCGTGTCCGCGTCCGCGAGCAGCTCGCGAGCGCGCGAGGTCAACATCAGATACAGCGACTCCGGCGTCGTGATCAGGATGTCGGGGGCGTGGCGGAGCATCGCCGCGCGCTCGCGCGCGGGCGTGTCGCCGGTGCGGATCGCGACGTTCAGATCGAGCCCGAGCCCGCGCAGCGGCGTGCGTAGGTTGCGTTCGATGTCGTACGACAGCGCCTTCAGCGGCGAGACGTAGACGACGCGCGTGCGCGGGCCTGTCGGCGGCTCGCGCACGTACCGATCGAGTGCCCAAAGGAACGCCGCCAGCGTCTTCCCGGAGCCGGTCGGCGCCGAGATCAGGACGTTCTCGCCGCTCGCAATCGCCGGCCAAGCCTGCGCCTGCGCCGGCGTGGGCGCGTCGAAGGCGGCGTCGAACCAGTCCCTGACGCGCTGCGTGAACTCACCCGTCTGCATTCGTTCACCGACGTTAGCGCGCCGGCAACCCGGCAAGCGCGCGCGCTCGCGCAAGGACGGCGTCGAGCATCGGCGCCGTGAGGCGCCCGGTGAAGGTGTTCTGCTGGCTCGGGTGATAGCTGCCGAGCAGCACGCGGTCATCGGCCAGCACGAGCTCCGCCCCGTGCCCGAAGCGCGGGCGTGGCCGGTGGCGTGCCTCGAGCAGGACGAGCGCCGCGTCCCACGCGAACGCGCCGAGGCAGACGATCACGCGGAGCTCTTCGAGCAGCTCTATCTCGCGGCGCGCGAATGGCAGGCAGCGGTCGCGCTCGGCGGGCAACGGGCGGTTGGCCGGCGGCGCGCAGCGAACCGCAGCGGTCACATAGCAGCCGCGCAGCTCGAGACCGTCGTCGCGCCCGACCGACGTGGGCTGGCTCGCGAGCCCGGCCCGCCAGAGCGCCGCGTAGAGGAACTCGCCCGAGCGATCGCCCGTGAACATCCGCCCCGTACGGTTGGCGCCGTGCGCGGCGGGAGCGAGCCCGAGCAGCATGATCCGGGCGCCGGGGTCACCGAAGCCCGGCACCGGGCGCCCCCAGTAGCTCTCCCCCGCATAGGCCGCACGCCGTTCGCGCGCGACGCGCTCGCGCCAGGCGACCAGGCGCGGACAGGCGCGGCACTCGACGACGCGATCCGTGAGGCTCGCCAGCGTCGACTCGCGTAGGCTCTCCTGCGTGCACGCACGCTCGATGCTCCCCGCGGCCCTGCTCGCGCTCACTCTCGGCGGCTGCTCACTCACGAAGGCGAACACAACCACACCCACGGGAGGCGGCGCCGCGAAGGCGATCGGCACCGTGATCTCGAACTTCTCGAGCGATGCGTCGAGCAACAACTCGAGCGCGATCTGCAAAAGCATCCTCGCGACGAGCCTCGTCAAGCACCTGAACTCGATCGGCAGCTGCACCACGATCATCGGCAACCAGATCAACACCGTCGAGAGCTTCTCGACGACCGTCACCAAGTACGGCGTCGCCGGCAACAGCGCGACGGCGCTCGTCAAGTCCCCCTACAACGGCACCAACCGCCTCTACACCGTGAAGCTGGTCAAGCAGGGCGGTAGCTGGCGGATCAGCGGCCTCAATCCGGCGAAGTAGCGCTCGACTCGCGCTGGACGCTACGCCGTCCTCAGCCAGGGCTGGCGTAGCATGGCGCCGTGCTGTTCACGCTCAGGAACCTCAAGCGGGACCTGGAGGACGTCGGATCGAACTTTGACGGCGCACCGGACCTCGAGTTCCGCATGGCGACCGCCGCCCTCGAGCTCGAGAACTCGGCGCGCCAAATCTTGGCGAGGGTCAGCGTGAAGACGTCGACGGCAGGCGTGGCTGGTGGGCCTGACCAGCGCCGGCTAGGTGTCGTTCAGCCGGCGGCCGTACTGGCGCTCGTAATAGTCGCGGTAGGCGCCTGAGCGGACCGGCTCCCACCACCATGCGTTGTCGCGATACCAGGCGACGGTGCGCTCGAGGCCTTCCTCGAAGCGGGTGCCGGCGCGCCAGCCGAGCGCGGCGATCTTGTCGGAGCTGAGCGAATAGCGGCGGTCGTGCCCGGGCCGATCGGTGACGAACTCGATCAGCGACGGATCGGCGCCCGTGAGCTCGATGATGCGGCGGACGACCGTTAGGTTGTCGCACTCGTCGGGACCGCCGACGTTATAGGTGTCGCCCGCGCCGCCGTGCTCGAGCACGAAGGCGACTGCGGCCGCGAAGTCCTCGACGAAGAGCCAGTTGCGCACGTTCGCGCCGTCGCCGTAGACGGGCAGCGGATCGCCGTGGAGGGCGTTCAGGATCATCAGCGGGATCAGCTTCTCCGGGTGCTGGTAGGGCCCGTAGTTGTTCGAGCCCCGGCAGATCACCGCCTCGAGGCCGTAGGTTCGTTGGTAGGACGCGACGAGCAGATCCGCGCCGGCCTTCGTCGCGCTGTAGGGCGAAGAGGGCTCGAGCGGCGAGCTCTCGGTGAACGATCCGTGCGCGATCGAGCCGTAGACCTCATCGGTCGAGACCTGGAGGTAGCGGATGCGCCGCTCGCGGGCCGCCTCGAGCAGGACGTATGTGCCGAGAGCGTGCGTCTGGACGAACGCGTCGGGCGCCGCGATCGAGCGGTCGACGTGCGTCTCCGCGGCGAAGTTGACAACCGCTTCGGCGCCCTCGATCGCCGCGGCGACCGCGGCGGCGTCCTCGATCGCGCCGTGGACGAAGCGAAAGCGCGGATCATCAGCGACGTCCTGCAGGTTCTCGCGCCGGCCGGCGTAGGTCAGCTTGTCGAGCACGACGATCTCGTCGTCGCCGCGCGCGAGGCGCTGGCGGACGAAGTTCGAGCCGATGAACCCGGCGCCGCCGCAGACGAGGAGCCTCATCGCGACGCCTCGACGCGCACCTGCTCGAGGTACGTAGCGAGCCCATCCTGCCAGGGCGGCAGCCGCGGCACATCGGGTCGCTCGCTCGCCAGCACCGACCACGCGGGACGCGGTGCGGGAAGCGGATACTCCTTCGTGGTCAGCGGCCGCACGCGGCAGTCGATGTCACACGCTGCAAACGTCGCCGCCGCCAGCTCTGCCCACGAGCACTGGCCCCCGCCGGCGACGTGCATGACGCCGCGCAGGCGCAGCTCGGCCACGTCGACGAGCGCCCGGGCGAGGTGACCCGCATACGTTGGGCAGCCAATCTGGTCGGCGACCACCCCCACCTCGTCGCGCCCGTCGCTCGCCAGCTTGAGCATCGTGGCGACGAGGTTGCGACCGCCGACGCCGAACAGCCAGGCGGTGCGGACGATCGCGTGCCCGCCCCCGGCGCCCAGCACCGCTCGCTCGCCGGCCAGCTTGGTGCGACCGTACGCCGTCTGCGGATTCGGAAGATCGGACTCGACATACGGGCTCTTTGCGCTGCCATCGAACACGTAGTCGGTCGAGATGTGGACGAGATGGGCGCCGCAGTCGTTGGCGGCTTCGGCGAGCAGGCCCGGCGCCACGCCGTTCACGGCGAGCGCGGCGTCCTCGGACGACTCGGCCCCGTCGACGTCGGTCCAGGCCGCGCAGTTCACGATCGCGTCCGGACGCAGCTCGGCAAAGGCGCGGGCGAGAACGGAGCGGTCGCAGACGTCGAGGTCGCGCTCGTCCGGCGCCAGGACCTCATGCCCGCGCGCGGTCGCGACCCCAAGCACCTCGCGCGCGCACATTCCTGCGGCACCGGTGACGAGTAGCCGCATCAGGGGGCGGCGATCTCCGAGTTGTCCCCGACCATCAGCCGGTATGCGCGCGGCTGCTGGGCCTGACGGCTGACGGTGACGTTGCGTCCGAGCAGCGAGGACTCGATTCGTACATCGAGGTCGTGGACGTGGCAGCCGCTGAGCAGGATCGAGTGCTCGACCTCCGCGCGCTCGATCGTGCAGCCTTCCCCGATCGCGGTGTAGGGCCCGATATAGGCGTCGACGATCCGCGCGCCCGAGCCGATGATTGCCGGTCCGCGCACGGTCGAGCGGATCAGCTGAGCACCGCCTTCGACGATGACCCGGCCGTCGAGCTGTGAATCCTCGAGCTCTCCGTCGCAGCGCGGCTCGATCGTGTCGAGGATCAACCGGTTCGCCTCGAGCACGTCCTCGAGCCGGCCCGTGTCCTTCCACCAGCCGCGAACGATGTGGGACTCGACGCGCAGGCCGGCGTCGATCAGGTGCTGGATTGCATCGGTGATCTCGAGCTCGCCGCGCGCGCTCGGCGTGATCGCGCGCGCAGCGTCGTGGACGGCGGCGGTGAACATGTAGACGCCGACGAGCGCGAGGTTGCTGCGCGGTTGCGCCGGCTTCTCCGCGAGCGCGACGACGCGGTCGCCGTCGAGCTCCGCCACCCCGTAGCTCTGCGGGTCGGCCACGGCGGTCAGCAGGATCAGCGCGTCCGGCTCGTTCGCGCGGAAGCGTTCGACAAGCTCGCTGATCCCACCCTGGAGCAGATTGTCGCCGAGGTACATCACGAACGAATCGGCACCGAGGAAGGCCTCGGCGGTGAGCACGGCGTGCGCCAGCCCGGCCGGCTCGTCCTGGACGATGTAGGTGACACGCACGCCGAAGCGCGTCCCGTCGCCGACGGCGGCCCGGATCTCCTCCCCGGTCTCGGGCGCGATGATCATGCCGATGTCGTCGATTCCCGCCTGCGCGAGGGATTCGATCGCGTAGAACAGCACTGGCTTGTTGGCCACGGGAACGAGCTGCTTTGCGCTCGTGTGCGTGATCGGCCGCAGGCGCGTGCCGCGGCCGCCAGAGAGAATCAGGCCCTTCATCGGGAGCGCTCGCAGTCTCTCAGATGTGCGTTGCGAGCCCGGCCCGCTCAGACCGCCGCGGGCTTGCGCGCCAGCGCCTGCGCCGCCTCCGCCACTGCGGCACGGATGTCATCGGGCTCCAGCACGGCGGCGTCGCCCGCCTCCTTGAGCACCTCGCGCACGAGCCAGTCGCCGCCGGCGAAGCTCAGCTCGACGGCGATCGCCCCGTCGTCGTACTCGGTGACGACCTTGCGTTGCTCGCGCGCCCAGCGAGCGCGCTCGGGCGAGATCCACACGCGCGCGCTGCGTGAAGCCGCGACCTCGCCTGTCCGCGGCCACCCATCGACGTCGGCCGACGGGTTCACGTCCTCGCGCAGCGCGAAGCGCTCGTTCGTTACCTCCGCGCGGCGGATGCGATCCAGCCGGAAGTGCCTGACGTCCTCCTTCGAGGGGTCGTACGCCGCGACGTACCAGCCCTCACGGCCGTTGATCAGCGCATACGGCTCGACGCGGCGTGACGAGTACTCGTCCTCGTTCTCCTTGTAGTAGTCGAGCTCGAGCAGCATGCGCTTGCGGATCGCCTGGGACACGACGCGCGAGATGCGCGAGTCATCGCCGCCGGCGTGAGCGACCTGCAGACCCTGGTCCATCGGATCCTCGCCGAGCGCGGCGACGATCTTCGCGCGCGCCGAGGTGAGCGAGCCCTGCGGGAGATGCTCGCCGATCAGGTCGATCGCTGCGACGAGCGCCTTCGCCTCGACCGGCAGCAGCCGCGCGGGCCGCGCGAAGTTGTCGCTGTAGGGCTCCGGGTCGACCTCCACCGTGCGCTTGTCATCGTCGATCTCGGCATACAGGACATAGGACCCGCCACCGAAGTTCACGACGTTCAGCACGCCGATGTCCTCGCGCAGCTCGGCCTCGGTGATCTGCAGCCGTGCGGTCAGGTCATCCTGATCGAGCGGGCGCCCGGAGCGCCCCGCCTGGATCAGGATCGAGGCGAGCGTGACCAGACGGGCGAAGCGCTCGGGACGGATCGCCGCCTCGTTGCGCGCGCCCGCGGCGGCGCCGGTGGATCGTGCGCCCTGTGCCGGCGGCGGCGGCGGCGCCGGGCGACCCTTGCCCGCGGGTGATTGCTCGTGGCGCTCGACGATCAGCGAAACGCGCCGATCGAGCTCCGCGACGAGCTCGGATGGGCCGATCATCGTCGCGTTCTCACCGAGGCCGAGCACCCACGCGATCAGCTGGCGCGTGCTCGAGTAGTCGGTCACGAAGAGCTTGTCGCCGCCGCCCTCGATCTCACGAACCTCGCCGTAGCGACCGTAATGGCGGTCGAGCTGCCAAGCGATCCGCTCGGCGACCCGGATCTCGGCGACGCCCTCGCTCTCACCGAACTGCCAGTCGGCGCGGTTCGCATAGGTCCGCGGATCGAAGTCCGCCGGCCGGCGGAAGTCGTGCTCGGCCTTGGTTGCGTAGGCGACCTTCCCGCGAATCCGCGACAGCCGAAAGACGCGCAGCGCCTCGCGCTCGTGCGAGTAGCCGAGCAGGTAGAACTGGCAGCCGCGATAGAGCAGGTGGTAGGGATTGACCTTGCGTGCCCCCACCTCGTCGCGCTCCATCGTGTAGTAGTCGAAGGTGATCGTCTTGTTGCGGAAGATCGCCGTCTCGATCTTCACGAGCCGCTGCGAGAGTTCGTAGCCGCCCGCCGAAGCGGTGATCCCGAGCGCCACGCCGCGCTGGTCAGGCGCCTGGAGCGGGCTGGGGCGACCCCAGGTGATCTGCTGCAACGCCAGGCGCAACGGCTCCGCGTAGGCGAACTCGCCGTCGAGCAGCGACAGCGCCGTCGCGAGCCCCGCAAGCTCCGCGTCCGTGAACGCGATCGCGGGAAGGTGAAAGTTCTCGGGGCGCAGCGAGTAATTCTCCTGCTCAGCGACGCCATCGATTGGCTTCTCCACCGTCAGCGGGATGCGCAGCGACTCGAGCTCCGCGCGGTCCGCGTAGAAGCGACGCGCGAACGCGTCCTCGTTCATTCCGCTGTAGCCCTCCACGTCGCGCTTGATGTCGAGCGCGGTCACCGGCCGGCGCTCCGCCATCAGGTACGAGATCAGGGACAGCTGGCGGATCAGCTTTTCCGTGTCCTTTGCCATCCCTTCAACACGATAGCTGCGGTGGACGGCCGCGCCGTGCCGTCGTGTTGGTAAATCCGCGTTGTTTCGGGGTTTGGCGTGCTGTGAACGGCGATCTTGGGTTCCCCGCTGGCGAACGTCCGTCGCGGCGACCTGCAGCGTCTACTGCCAGCCGTGCGCCGTCGCGTGGGGACTTCAGGCGGCGGTGCTCTGCTCAGCGAGGATGTCGGCCGCGGCCGACCGCTGAACAGGCGGCGAGCTCTTGGCCGGCACCGCAGCGAAGTAGGCGGTCGAGCCGAGCGCGCGGTCGAAGGCCGACCAGCTCTCGCCGGCGCGCAGCTCCTGCTCCAGGCGATCGAAGCTGCCGAGCCGGCCGCCGAGGTTGTCCGCCATGTGGACGAGCGTCGCTTCACGGGTGCAGGGGACGACCGGACTGCCGTGCTCGAGCGTGCCGTGGTGTGAGAGGACGATATGGGCGAGAGCCGCGGCGAGGTCGGGGGGGAAGTCCTCGATCTGCTCGATGGCGCTACGGACGCGGTAGTAGCCGAGCGCGATCTCGCCCTGGAGGCGACCCGCGTCGGTCATCTCGATGGCAGTGCCGTTGCTCGCGTAGGCGTCGAGCTTGCCGATGTCGTGCAGCAGCGCGCCCGCGACGGCGACGTCGCGGTCAATGCCAGGGAAGGTGGCAGAAAGAGCGCTGACCGCCTGGGCGACGCTCAGGCAGTGCTCCAGCAATCCGTGACGGTAGGCCTGGTGGTAGTACTTGGCCGCCGGGGCGGTGCGGTAGCTCTGCCAGAGCGCGGCGCCGTCGCCGAGCATGCGGTCAAGTAGCCGGCGAATGTGCGGCTGCTGGATCGTCGCGATCAGCTCACGCAGATCGCCTTCCATCTTGGCGGCGTCGCGCGGCGAGGAAGGCAGCAGCTCATCGAGCGAGAAGCTGCCTGGCTCGACCGGGCGCAGCTCGCGGATATTGAGCTGCGGGCCATATCGCGTGTGCACGGCGTAGCGCCCGATCACGCGGACCGCCTCGCCCGTCACGAGCAGCTCGCGAACCCCGACAACCTCGTCCCAGATCATCGCGGCGAGCTGCCCGCTGCGGTCCGCGAAGACGACGCGCAGGTACTCGGCGCCGTCGCGGCGTGTGCGCGTCTCGAGCTCGCGCACGAGTAGCACGCGATCGAGTTCGTCACCGTCTTTGAGGTCGCGTATCAGCATCGCCTCTCAAGGTAGATGTGCCCGCGGACGGCAGCGGTATGTGAGCCGTTAGGCTGCGCCTCGTGGCCACTGTCGTCATCAGCGGCGGGACGGGGGGCCTCGGCATCGCGGTGACCCGGACCCTGCTCGATGCGGGCTGGCACGCCGTCGTGCCGACTCGCCCCGGAGCCGGGGATGGCGGGGTCGAGCCGCATCCCGAGCTCGAGCTGATCGAAGCGGACCTGTTCGACGGCGCAGACGCCCGCAGGGTGATCGACTGCGCCGGCTCAGACCTCGGGGCCGTCGTCAACCTCGTCGGCGGATTCTCCGCCGGCTCGCGTGTGCACGAGACGCCGATCGAGGAGTTCGAGCACCAGTTCAAGCTGAACCTGCGGCCGGCTTATCTGCTGTGCAATGCCGCACTGCCACCGATGCTCGAGCGAGGCACGGGGTCGATCGTCTGCGTCTCCGCGCGCGCGGCGCTGCTCCCATTTGCGGGCGCCGCTGGCTACATCGCGTCAAAGGCTGCGGTGCTGGCGTTCGTCGACGCGCTCGCGGCCGAATACACGTGGGATGGCATCCGCACGAACGCGATCATCCCGAGCGTCATCGACACGCCGGCGAACCGCGCCTCGCAACCGGACGCCGACCACTCCCGCTGGGTGAAGCCGGACGAGATCGCGCGCGTAATCCGCTTCCTGTGCTCGGAGGACTCGATCGCAACGAGCGGTGCGCACATCCCCGTCTACGGCCGGGCATGACCGATTGGGCGAGGCCCGCATTGACGGTTGACGTCGCACTCTTGGCGCGCCATCCCGCGCCGCGGATTCTGCTCGTGCAGCGTGGGACCGAGCCGTTCGCTGGCAGCTGGGCGCTGCCCGGCGGCTTCGTCGATCAGGGCGAGCGCGTGCACGACGCAGCTGCGCGCGAGCTCGACGAGGAGACCGGCGTCACGGTGGCGTCGCTGACGCTGCTCGGGGTGTACGACACCCCGGGGCGGGACCCGCGTGGCTGGACGGTTTCGGTCGCGTTCCTCGGCGTGCTCGAGCGCGAGCTCGCCGCGCACGGGGCCGACGACGCGAATGACGCTGGATGGTTCGACCTCGCTGCGCTGCCGAAGCTGGCGTTCGACCACGATGCGATCGTGGCGGCCGCGGCGGCTCGACTTCGCTAGAAGCGCCGGGGCTCAGTCCGCCTGCGCGGCGGCCTCGCCCGTGTCCGGCGGAAGGTCTTCTGCCTGATTGACGGCGGCAGCGACGCGGCGTGGCTTCGCGATTCCGCTGAAGGCGAAGGCGGAGTCGTCGGTTGCCGCGGTGTCGAAATCGATCGTCCCGATCCGCAGCAGTCGCTCGAGCAGCGACTGGTGGACCTCGACGTTCTGGATGCGATCGATCGTCGTGTGCTGCTCGCGTCGCGAGAGGATCCCGCGACGGATGTACAGCCGCCGGTCGGTGATCGTGTACTGAATCGCAGAGCGGCGGACTGCTCCAGCGGCAACCGAGAGCAGGAGGATCGCAGCGAAGACCGCCGCGGCGATGCCCCAGCTCGAAACCAGCTTTGCGATCACGCCGCCGAGGGCCGCAAGCACGAGGCCTGCCAGGTGGAAGTCGAGCATCGAGCGCCAGGACGGATGGCCCTTGTAGATGATCGCTTCCCCCTGCTGTGCGCTCATGCTCGAAGCGTAGATCTTCGGGCTGCGACTCGCCGTCGCGCCCTCAGCGGGCTAGGACCATGCGGCCGAGCGACCCTCGCGGCGCGCGCGAAGACCTTCCTTAGCCTCACCGGGGGCCTCGCGCAAGTAGCGGATCAGCTCGCGCCGTTCCTGTTCCACGCCCGTCGGCGTGTCGACGCCGACGGCGCGGTTGATCTGCCGCTTCGCGGTGGCGAGCGCGATGCGCGGCTTGTCGGCGAAGCTCGCGGCGAGCGCTTGCGTGACCGCGTCCAGCTCAGGCGCAGGTACCGCGCAGAGAACGAGGCCGATCGACGCCGCCTCCTCGCCCGAGAGCGTCCTCCCCGAGTAGATGAGCTCCCGCGCCCGCTGAATGCCGACGCGTCGCGGGAGGCGCGCGCTCGCACCGCCGCCCGGGACGGTGCCGGCGCTGAGGTGACCGTCGCCGAGCCGTGCGTCGGTTGCCGCCACGATCACGTCGCAGGCCAGTGCGAGCTCGAGGCCTGCGCCGACGGCGAGCCCGCCGACCTTTGCGATCACCGGAACGTCGAGCGACTCGAGCGAGAAGCACGTGGCTGCGAGGCGGGTGAGGACGTGCTCGAAGTACTCCGGATCCGCGTAGCCGCGCTCGAGCAGGTCGTCGTCGAGGCCGCTCGAGAAGGCGTCGCCCTCGCCGCCGAGCACGAGCACTCGGATCGTCCCGTTCGCTTGCACGCTGCGGAGCACGTCGCCGATGTCGTCGAGCGCCTCCTCGGACAGGCTGTTGCGCTGGTCGGGGCGCGCGAATGTCGCGGACGCGACCTGCCCGGCGATCGTGAAGTTGAGCGCTCGGTGGCTCGGGGGGTCTGCCATGCCAAAGCTCCTACGGGTCGAAGGCAAGCGCTTCTGGAGCGCCTGGCCCGCATCTTAGATGCGGTCGCCGGCGGGCGCTGGCGTGCGCTGGCCGCACGGTCGACCGCCGCTAGGACCCCGGAGTCGATGCCAGTCGCGCAAGCACCGCGACGACCAGCTCGCGCTCGGCGGCGCGAACGCGCTCGCCGAGCGACGCGACGTCGTCATCCGCAAGCACCGGCACCTCGACCTGGGCGAGGATGTCGCCCGCGTCATAGTCATCGCTGACCAGGTGAACGGTCGCGCCGCTGCGCCTCGCGCCCGCCTCCAATACCGCCGCGTGGACGCGATCTCCGTACATGCCCTGTCCCCCAAAAGCAGGCAGCAACGCGGGATGCGTGTTGAGCGCGCGCCCCGCGAACGCGGCAATGGTCCGCGGTCCGAGCTTCTTCATGTACCCCGCGAGCAGCAGATGGGTCGCGCCGGCTTTGCGTAGCGCGGCGAGGATCGCTCGATCGAGCTCGTGCGGGTCGGGGTGGGTCCGCGCATTGAGCACGCGGGTCGGCACGCCCGCGGCCCGCGCCCGCGTGAGCACTTCGGCATCTGGGTTGTTGCAGATCAGCAGCACGGCCTCACCGGCGATCCGCCCATCGCGCAACGCGTCCAACACGGCCTGCGCCGTCGTCCCCGCGTGCGATGCGAGGATCGCGAGCGCGACGCCAGCCGTCCGGACCCCCGCTTCGTTCGTCGTGCTCACGCTGCCGAGCCTAGTCGCGCAAGATGCTTGCTAGCGCAAGCATCTTGCTAGACTCGATGCATGGAATCACTCGCGGTAGCCAACCCCTCGGGCAGCCGGGCACTTCTGCGCGACGGGGCACGTCTTGGGCCGGTCGAGCTGAACGTCACGGACATCGCGCGAGCGATGGGCTTCTACAACGAGGTGATCGGCCTCGAGACGTTGCAGCGCACGTCCTCGATCGCAACGCTCGGTGCCGGCGGGCAGGCGCTCGTCGTGCTGCACGAGGATCGCGCTGCGCAGGCCCCCGGCCGCACGGCCGGGATCTACCACTACGCGCTGCTCTTCCCTTCGCGCGAGGAGCTGAGCCGCGTCGCGATGCGCGCGCTTCGCGCCCGCACTCCGATCGACGGCGCCTCGGACCACGGCACGCACGAGGCGATCTACCTACCCGATCCGGATGGGATCGGGATCGAGCTCGCCGCCGACCGACCGCGCGAGGTGTGGCCGAGCTACGCGGACAGTGAGTTCGCCCGCGGGGGCCCTAAGCCGCTCGACCTGCAGGACCTGCTGGAGCACGCCGCCGAACCGGGATCGAACGCGGGCGCGGCAGCTGGACTGCAGATCGGACACGTCCACCTCCACGTCGCCGACCTGGAAGCGGCTACGCGGTTCTATCGCGACGGGATCGGCTTCGAGGTGATGGCCGAGCTACCGACCGCAGTGTTCGTGTCGTTTGCTCGCTACCACCACCACCTCGCCTACAACGTCTGGCGCGGGCGCGGCGTACCCCCCGCCTCGCCGGACGCGGTCGGCTTGAAGCACTGGACACTCGAGCTCGCGGACGCTGAGGAGCTCGATCGGGTGAGGGCGCGCCTCGACGCGCTCGACACGCAGGTGCAGGAGCGCGACTCGGGGCTACTGGTCCGCGATCCCTCCGGGATCGCGCTGGCGCTCGAAGCGAACTAGTCGCTGCGCTGACAGGCTGCGGCGGCGCCGGGCGCAAAGCGGGCAAAGACCGCAGCCAGGGTCTCGACCTCGGAGCAGCTGAGGTGATCGAAGAAGGACGATTGGACGGCCGCGCGATGCGTGAGCTCGGCGGATTTCAGGCCCTCAGCTCCCGCGGGCGTCAGGTGCGCATTGATCGCCCGCGCGTCGGATTCACAGGGGCGGCGTTCGATGAAGCCGCGAGCCTCGAGCGCATCGACGATCCGCGACACGCGGCTGAGGCTCAAGCCCGTCTGCCCCGCGAGCGCTGAGAGGCGCAGCCAGCGCTCGGGTGCGGCGTTGAGTCGTCCCAGTAGCTCGAGCCCGCTAAGCGTGAGGCCATGCTGGGCTTCGAGCCGCGCATCAAGCTCCCGCGTCAATTGACGATGCGATTGGAGGAACCCGATCCAGGAATCGGCATAGGTTGGGTGCCATTCGGCGGCGCCGTCCGAGCCGGTTATCTGGCAGGCGAGCATTGTGTTGGTGGTTGCGGAGTCGGGCATGTTTGCTAAAGCAAGTTTAGCTTGTCGCAAAGGCCACTTACATGGCATGTGACGCCGACCGCCATGCGCCGTAGTAGCTGTGTGAGCGCCAACGTCATGATGGGCCGATGAGCGCCGCGCTGCTGAGTGACTCCGGCGCGCGCGAGGCGGAGCGATTCGAGGCGCTCTATCGCGCCTGCGCGGCCGACCTCTTCGCGTATGTCGCGTCGCTGCTGCGCGATCGAAGCGCCGCGGAGGACGTTACGGCGCTCGCCTTTGAGCGCGCCTACCGCCGCCGCGGGCTGTTCGAAGCTCGCCGCGGGAGCGAGCGCGCATGGCTCTTCGCGATCGCGCGCAACGCCGCGCTCGACGAGCTGCGCAGGCGCCAGCGCAGCAGCCGACTGGTTGGCGAAATCGCCGACGATGAGCCCGGCTTCGAAGCCGACGACGAGCTCGCCGAACGGCGCCTCGTGGTTCGGCGCGCGCTGGCGACGCTCGAAGCGCGCGAGCGCGAGGTCGTGCTGCTGAAGTTCGTCGGACGGCTTTCGAACAGCGAGCTCGCACGGATCTTGAAATGCAGCGAGACCGCTGCCGGTACGCGCCTGCACCGCGCGATCGTACGACTGAGGGAGGCATGTGATGTCCCGCAGTGAGCTGAGTCCAGCAGCGAGCGCAGAGCTCGCAGCCCTCGACGCGATCCTCGCCGGCGAGGCCGTCGCCGAGGAGCACCTCGAACTGGCGGCGCTCGTCGACTCGGTGCGTGCGCAGGCTCCCGCCATGGGCGCCGCGAGCGCGCAGCGGATCGAAGCACGCCTCGCCGCGGCGCGCAAGCCGCGGCGAGGGCGCATCGCTCTTGCGCGCCCGCGACTTGCACTCGCCGGGGGAACCGCCTTCGCCCTGGTCGTCGCACTCGCCGCAGTGCTTGGCAGCGGCGCGCTGGGCGGCGGTGCGGGTAATGCTCCCCAGCCCTTGGCGCCGCGCAGCATTCCTGCCGGAGCTGGGCCGGCGCTGCATTCGCTCGCCCGCAAGCCGGCCGCAGCGTTCGGCGCCGCGTCGGGGGTCACCGCCGCGACGGGCAGCACCGCCGTCGGGACGCCGGTGGCGCCGACCGGCGGAAAGGCGACACGGCCGCTACCGAACACGAACCCGGCGGGTCGGCTTGTCGCGCGCAACGCCTCGCTCACGCTCGCGACGACTCCGGGACAGATGCAGACGGTCGCCGACGAGGTCGTCGCGAGCACCGTCCGGCTCGGCGGGATCGTCGAGAGCTCGAGCGTCGACGTGCACGGGATGGCGAGCTATGCAAGCTTCGACCTCAGCGTCCCCTCGGGCAAGCTGCCGGCGCTGATCGGCGCACTCTCGAGCCTTGCCGCGGTGCGCGCGCTCGATCAGGGCACGAGCGACATCACCAACAGCTACGACGCGGCAGCGGCAACGCTGGCCGAGGAGAAGGCGCAGCACGCAGCGCTCGTGCGGTCGCTCGCCGCGGCGACGACGCTCGCCGAGCAGCAGGCGATCGAAGCCAAGCTCAGGGCGCTCGATACGAAGATCGCCGCGAGCTCGCACCGCGTGGGGCTGCTCGTCTCCCGCGGTCACAACGCGCTCGTCGCGCTTGCCATCGTGCCGGCACAGGCCGCCGCGGGTGCGGGCGCGGGCGGGCCGGTCAACCGCGCGCTGAATGACGCCCTTGCGGTGCTCGACGTCGTGCTGGCGATAGCGCTCGTCGCGCTCGCGATCCTGCTGCCGACGGGCCTCGTGGTTGTGGGGCTGTGGTGGAGTGCGGTGAGCCTGCGCCAGCGCTCGCGCGAGCGGGCGCTCGCGGCTACGCGCTGATCGGCACGTACCCGCGTTGCCTCGCAACCCGCGCGAGCCAAGCGCCGATCGCGGGATAGCCGTCGAGGCCGAAGTCGCCTTCGTTCGCGACGTGGGTGTAGGCGTACAGCGCAATGTCGGCGATCGTGTAGCGGTCGCCGACAAGGAAGTCGCGCTCCGTCAAGGCGCGCTCGAGCGCATCGAGCGCGCGGTAGCCGCCGGCGCGGCGAGCCTCGATCTCCTGCGCCGGCGGCGGGCTCGTCGAGAAACGCACCCAAAAGCGGACGTTCGCGATGTACGGCTCGTGGTCGTACTGCTCGAAGAAGAGCCACTGGAGGACCTTGGCCTGCTCGAAACGGTCCTCAGGCAGGTACTCGGTGCCCTGCGCGAAGTAGTGGATGATCGCGTTCGACTCGGCAAGCACGCGACCGTCGTCCAGCACGAGCGTCGGGACGCGTAGCGCCGGGTTCAGACCACCGAGGACCGCGGGCCGGTTGGAGCGATCGACCACCGAGAGCTCCTCGCGCTCGTATGCGATCCCGAGGTGCGCGAACAGCAGCCTGACCTTGTAGCAGTTGCCCGAGACTTGCGAGTTGTAGAGCAGCACTTGTCCGAGCCTAGCTCAGCGGCCCGAGGCCGGCGAAGCGCGCCGCTACGGTCTCGAGGATCGCGCCCATCGCGGCGGCGGCGGGCGTCAGGCGCGAGCCCTCGGGCGTTGCGGCGATCACGCGACGAACGGGGCTGGCGGGCGAAAGAGCGCGGATCGCGATGTCCTCGCGCCCACTCGCGAGCGCGAGCTTGGGGATCAGCGCGACGCCGACGCCGGCGGCGACCAGGCCCTGAACGACGCCGAAATCGTCGCTTTCGAATGAGACGATCGGCTCGAACCCCGCAACGTGGCAGCAGCGCACCACGTGGCGCGCACAGGGGCTCGAGGAGGACGTCTGGATCCACGCTTCCGCGCGCAGGTCGGCGAGCCGGAGGGTGCGCCGCGCAGCGAGCGGATGGTCAGCGGGCAGCGCGATGAACATCGGGTCCTCGAAGAGCGGCTGGCGGGTCAGGTAGGAGAACAGCTTGTCGCTTTCCCCCTCGAACTCGAACAGCAGCGCGAGGTCGAACTCGCCCGCATGCAGGCGCGGCGCGATCTCCTCGGGCTCGCCCTCGGCGAGGGTCAGCTCGACCTCGGGGTGCTGAGCACGAAAGAGCGCGATGGCAAGCGGCATCAAGGTCGCGCCCGCTGTCGGGAACGACGCCATGCGCAACTGGCCACCGCGCAGGCCCGCGATCGCCTCCATGTCCGCCTCCGCTGCGGCGATGCGACCGAGGATCCCCTCGGCATGAGCGAGCAGGGTTTCGCCGGCCGTCGTCAGGCGGACGCCGCGCGGCAGGCGCTCGACAAGCGTGACGCCGGTCTCAGCCTCGAGCGCCGCGATCTGCTGCGAGACGGCGGACTGGGTGTAGGAGAGCTCCTCGGCGGCAGCGGAGATCGAGCCCTGCCTGGCAACCTCGACGAAAACCCTGAGACGGCTGAGTTGAAACATTAGAAGGACTTATGGCGTGGATCACAAATATTACTTGAGCTGATGCCAAAACCGTGCGATAACACTCTTACACCAAGCTTTTGAAAGGCAGGAACCATGTCAGCCAACATCATCATCTCTTTTGACGGATCGGAGAACGACCACGACGCTCTCGCGCTAGGCCGGCTCCTCGCGCAGAGCACCGGCGGCGAGGTGGCGCTCTCGTACGTGCGGCACGCGCACGAGAGCGACGCCGCGCGCGAGCGGGCGGCGGCGCAGGATGCCACCGCGATCCTCGAGCGCGGAGCCCAGTGGCTCGGCGCGCCCGAGACCGAGCGCCACGTCGTGATCAACGCATCAACCAGCAAAGGCCTCGGACAGCTCGCCCAGGAGCACGCCGCCGACGTCATCGTGTTCGGCTCGGACTGGCACACCACGCCTGGGCACGTCCAGCCGCTCCAGTCGGCGTCGCACCTGCTCGAGGGCGGGCGGACTGCCGTCGCGATCGCCGCTGCAGGGCTGCGCGAGCGCAAAGACGCACAGCTCGCGCACATCGCGCTGCCCGGCGGCGAGGTCGACCCCGCCGCCCGCGCGACCGCCGAGGCGTTCGCAGGGCGCACCGGCCAGCCGCTCGCGCTGCCGACCCAGGAGCACGTCGACCTGCTCGTCGTCGGCTCGCGCCCCGGCTCCACCGAGGGGCGCGTCAGCTTGAGCGCCGCGGCCGAGTACCTCGTCGAGACGACCACCGCGAACGTGCTCGTCCTAGCGCGCGGCACCGCCCTCGGCGTCGCGACCAGGAACTCCGTCACAGCCTGAGCAGCACCCGGCGGCCCAAGCCTCGAACAGCCCGCGTTCGTCACCACACGAGCGCGGGCTGCCTTGCAGAGGGGCCGCGCGGGCGGGCGACGGCCCGCTGGTTACGCGGTCCTAGCAAGGATGGCCGGCCCCGAACGGGCCGGCCACCGCAGCTAGTGAGCGAAGGCCGCGTCGTGCGCGTCGGCGCTCTGGATCGGCTGGGGGAGCTTGGCGAGCACCTCCGTGCGATCGCGCAGGTCGCGCAGGAAGAGGTCCGCCATGTCAGCGGTCATACCCGCGCGGACGACGATACGCAGGACGGCGAGATCCTCGCGGTTCGGCGGGAAGCTGTAGGCCGGCACCTGCCAGCCGCGCCCGCGTAGTGCGGCGGAGACGTCGAACACCGTGTAGTTGCGGATCTCGGGGCGCAGCGTGAACGCGAAGACCGGCAGGTCGGAGCCGTCCGAGATCAGCTCGTAGGGACCGAGCTTCGCGATCTCGCCGGCGAGGTAGCGGGCCACCGCCGAGGAGCGTTCCTGAACCTTGCGGTAGCCGTCGCGGCCGAGCGCGGTGAACATGAAGTACTGCGCGATCACCTCGCTGCCCGGGCGCGAGAAGTTGAGCGCGAACGTCGGCATGTGGCCGCCGAGGTAGTTGACATCGAAGATCAGATCGCGCGGGAGGGCCGTGTCGTCGCGCCAGATCGCCCAGCCGACGCCCGGGTAGACGAGGCCGTACTTGTGGCCCGAGGCGTTGATCGAGGCGACGCGCGGAAGGCGGAAGTCCCACACGAGCTGGGGCTGGACGAAGGGAGCGACGAAGCCGCCCGACGCGGCGTCGACATGCAGCGGGACGTCGATCCCCGTGTCCTGCTGGAACGCATCGAGCGCCTGCGCGATCTCGGCGACGGGCTCGTAGCTGCCATCGAAGGTCGAACCGAGGACCGCCGCGACGCCGATCGTGTTCTCGTCGCAGTGGGCGACCGCCTGCTCGGCATCGAGGTGGTAGCGCGTGCCCTCCATCGGGACGAGCCGTGGCTCGACATCCCAGTAGCGGCAGAACTTCTCCCAGCAGACCTGGACGTTCGCGCCGGTCACGAGGTTCGGCTTGTCGGTCGGCTTGCCGGCTGCGCGCATGCGCTCACGCCAGCGCCATTTGAGCGCCAGCGCGCCGAGCATGACGGCCTCCGAGGAGCCCGTCGTCGAGCAGCCCGTGGCGTGCTCCGCGCCGCCGGACGGCGCGTTCCAGAGCTCGGCGATGATGTCGACGCAGCGGGCTTCGATCTCCGCCGTCTGCGGGTACTCGTCCTTGTCGATCATGTTCTTGTCGGCGGTCTGGGACATCAGCTCGCCGGCGAGCCTCGGCATCCAGGTCGTGACAAAGGTCGCGAGGTTGAGCCGCGCCGAGCCGTCGAGCAGGAGCTCGTTGGAGATCAGGTCGTAGGCGGCCTGCTCGCCGAGGGCGTGCTCGTGGAGCGAGTGCCGGGGACAGAGCTCGCCGTCGGGACGTGCCGTCGCCCCCGACGCGTGGGTCCTGCGCTTGCTCAAGCCCATCCGGCTCCTCCTCGATCTCGCTCGCTTCGCGGATCGTAGGGCAGCTGGGGACATCCGCGGACGGTTTACGAGATCATTAGGAAATGGAGCGGTGACTAGTCCATAAGAGCTACCTTCGCCGCTCAACCTGCGCTCTATCTGAGGAGGAGCAATTGTGAGAAAACGTTATGGACTGGTGGCATTCACCGCCGTCCTTGCACTGATCGCCGGGGTTGCCGGTAGCGCCTACGGCAGCTCGTCGTCGACGCCCACGGTCACCTGGCTGCTGGGGACAGCACCGCAGTCACTCGACCCCGGCCTCGACTACACGACCCAGGGGTCCGAGTTCCACTGGGTGCAGTACCTGGGCCTCACGACATACGCACACAAGAGCCTCACGCCCGGGGCGGCGCTGATCCCGGGTCTGGCGACGGCGCTGCCGGTCATCTCCAACGGCGGTAAGACCTACACCGCGACGCTCCGCAAGGGCCTTGTTTACTCGAACGGGAAGCCGGTCCAAGCGAGCGACTTCACGTACACGGTCGAGCGGGCACTCAAGATCCCGTGGGGCGGCTCCGGCGCATTCATCACGCCCTACATCGTCGGGGCGAACGCCTACGCGACAGGCAAGGCGAGCACGATCAGCGGTATCACGACGAACAACGCCACAGGGCAGATCGTCATCCACTTGACGCAGGCCTACGGCCCGTTCGACAACGTGCTCGCATTCCCAGCGCTCGGGCTCATCCCGGCGGGGACGCCGATGAAGGCGGAGCCGACCAACCCGCCGCCTGGCGTCGGGCCTTACACGATCAAGAACATCGTGCCGAACGTGTCGTTCAGCTTCGTCCAAAACCCGTACTGGTCGAAGATGAACATCCCCGGCATCCCGGCGGGTTCGGTCAATTTCAACGTCAAGATCAACTCCAACGTCACGGCAAACGCGCTTGCGGTGCTGCAGAACAGCGCCGACATATTCGACTGGGCCGACACGATTCCGGGCAGCCTGCTCGGCCAGATCACGGCGCAGGCGAAGGGGCGCTACAGCCAGATCAACCTCGGCGGCTCGACGTACTACGTCTTCCTCAACGCGTCGGAGAAGCCGTTCAACAACCAGCTGGCGCGCGAGGCGGTCGTGACGGGCCTCAACCAGGAGGCGATGTCTCGGATCGGCGCCGGAACGCTACAGCCGGCTTGCTACTTCCTGCCGCCGGACGTGACGGGGCATCCGAGCGCACCGTGCCCGTACGGGACGCCTGGTACCGGGAATCTCGCGAAGGCAAAGCAGCTCGTCCAGCAGTCGGGCATGAAGGGTCAGCCCGTCACCGTCTGGAGCGAGAGCCGCGCGCCGCGCGAGCAGTGGATGACCTACTACACGCAGTTCCTGAACTCGATCGGATTCAAGGCCACGCAGAAGGTGAGCGCCGACGCGACGTACTTCACGACGATCGGCGAGTCGAAGACCCTGCACCCCCAGACCGGCTTCGCCGACTGGAACCAGGACTTCCCGAACCCGGTCGACTTCTACGGACCGCTGCTTGACGGGAACTCGATCCTCGCGACGAACAACGAGAACTTCGGCCAAACCGATGACTCGTACATCGACGCGCAGGTGACGAAGCTCGGCGCAACGCCGACGACGGAGCTCTCGACGGTCGCCAGCCAGTGGCAGGCGCTCGACGAGTACACGGCCAAGAAGGCTTACGTGGGCGTGTTCGGCTACCAGAAGTTCCCGTTTTTCGTCTCCAACCGGATCAATTACTCGAAGCTCGTCTTCCAGCCGATCTACGGCTGGGATCCGACGTCCTTCCAGTTGAGTTCCTAGCCGCTGTGACGGGTCGGGCCAGGTAATCTGGCCCGACCCGTTGGGCTTTGTGACATGGCATCCCTCCGCGACGAGGCAGCGTTCGATACCGGCATCACGGCCGAGATCCTCGACGACACGGTTGAGCTACCGCCCGGCGTAGGGCCGTACAGGCTGGCCTGGCGGCGCTTGCGGCGCAACCGCGTAGCACTCGCCTTCGGTCTGATCTTCCTGCTGATCGTGGTGCTCTGCCTGCTCGCACCTATCTACTCGCAAGACATCGCGCACATCAGCCCGGACTACGGCAACCCCACGGGGACCGTGAAGGTTGGTGGCAAGACGGAGGACATCCTGAACGCCGTCGGCATCCCGGTCGGTCCGACGTGGAACTTCACCCACTACTTTCTCGGCGCCGACGAGGAAGGCCGTGATGTCGCAGTGCGCCTCCTCTACGGGGGGCGTAACTCGCTCGAAATCGGCCTCGTCGCGACGCTGATCACGATGGCGCTCGCGATCATCGCGGGAACGCTCGCGGGCTATCTCCGCGGCATCACCGACGGGATCATCAGCCGCGTGCTCGACATCATCTGGGCCTACCCAGCGGTCCTGCTCGGGATCGTGCTCGGGACCGTGATCGAGATCCGCGGTCTCGGACCGTTCCACAGCACGACCCTTCTTTCCACGGCGCTCGTTGTTGGGTTCGTCTACGTGCCGTACGTCGCAAAGCCGATCCGCGCCCAGGTACTCGCGCTACGTGAGCGCGAATTCATCGACGCAGCACGCCAGCTCGGGCTGAGCCCGCTACGCATCATGACCTTCGAGATCCTGCCCAACCTCGCGAGCACGATCATCGTCTTCATCCCGCTCGTGCTCGCGAACGCGATCCTCAACGAGGCCGCTCTCACCTTTCTCGGGGCCGGCGTTCAGCCGCCGAACGCCTCCTGGGGCACGATGATCTCGGACGGCATCAGCACGATCCCGGAGGCGTTCCACAACGTGCTCGTCCCGGGGATCATGCTCGTGCTCACAGTTCTCTCGATCAATGTCTTCGGCGACGGGCTGCGCGACGCGCTTGACCCGCGCGCCCGGATCAGGATCGGCAAGGAGTAGGGCGTGGGAGAGCTCCGCTGATGGCCCGCTTCCTCGTCCGCCGTCTCGCCGTGATGGTGGGGATGCTGTTCGCGATCTCCCTCGTTACGTTCCTGCTCTTCATCGTCGCGCTGCCCGGCGGCAACCCCGCGGGTATGCTCGCCGGGCGCCTCGCCACGCCCGCTGAGGTCCATCTGATCAGCGTGCACTACGGCTTCGATAAGCCGATCTGGGTCCAGTACTTCCGGACGATGGAGCACATCTTCGACGGCACCTCGTACTCCTACCAGTCCGGTTTCAACGTGCTCAGCGAGATCGAGGCGGGGTTGCCGACGACGCTGTCGCTCGCGCTCGGCGCAGGCGTGATTTGGTTTCTGACCTCGATCGTCGTCGGCACGCTCGCGGCGATCAAGGCGGGCCGCTACACCGATCGCGTGCTGACCGTGCTGTCGATGATCGGCGTCTCGATGCCGGTCTTCTTCCTCGGCGCCATCCTGATCTACTACGCCGGTTACAAGGCCTCGCTGATCCCGATCTCGGGCTACGTCCCGTTATCGAACCCGGCGGATTGGTTGTGGCATCTGATCGCGCCGTGGTTCACGCTGTCGGTGCTGTTCATCGGCATCTACTCGCGGATCCTGCGCTCGACGATCCTCGACACGATCAACGAGGACTTCGTGCGCACGGCGCGCGCGAAGGGGCTGTCCCAGCGCCAGGTTCTGCTGCGCCACATCCTGCGTAACAGCCTCGTCCCGATCGTTTCGCTCTGGGGACTCGACCTCGCGCAGGTGATCGGCGGCGGCGCGATCCTGACCGAGTCGGTCTACAGCCTCCACGGCGTCGGCTACCTCGCCTACCAATCCGTTCAGCACTTCGACACGGTCACGCTGCTGTCGATCGTCATGCTCACCGCGTTCTGCGTAGTCCTGCTCGGCGCGATCGTCGAGGTCCTCTACGCGTTCCTCGACCCGCGCATCCGCCTGCAATGAGCGCCGGCGCGCCGCTGCTCGAGGTCGATGACCTGCGCGTCTCGTTCGCCACCGAGGACGGCCTCGTGCGCGCCGTCGACGGCGTGTCCTTCACGATCTCGCCAGGCGAGGTGCTGGCGATCGTCGGCGAGTCGGGCTCGGGCAAGTCGGTGATGGCGATGACGCTGATGGGACTGACGCGCGGTCCGAACGCGCGCATCGCGGGGCGCGCCACGCTCGGCGCGGTCGAGCTCGTGTCCGCCAGCGAGCGTGATCTGCAGCGGATCCGCGGCGCTTCGATCGCGATGGTCTTCCAGGATCCGATGAGCTCGCTCAATCCCGTCTATCGGATCGGGCGTCAGATCGTCGAGCAGATCCGCGTTCACGACCGCAGCGTGAGCAAGCAGGAGGCAAGCGCACGAGCGGTCGAGCTGCTCGCGCGGGTCGGCATCCCGCACGCGGAGCGGCGCCTGCAGTCCTATCCGCACGAGTTCTCGGGCGGCATGCGTCAGCGCGTCATGATCGCGATGGCGCTGTCCTGCTCGCCGCGCCTGCTGATCGCCGACGAGCCGACGACAGCGCTTGACGTGACGGTCCAGGCCCAGATCCTCGAGGAGCTGCGCGTGCTGCGCCAGCAGAGCGACGCCGGGATCATCCTGATCACGCACGACCTCGCCGTCGTCGCGGACATCGCCGATCGGGTGATCGTCATGTACGCCGGGCGTGTCGTCGAGCACGGAACCCTCGATGAGCTCTTCTACGACCCGCAGCATCCGTATACCTGGGGGCTGCTCGGCTCGATCACCCGCGTCGACCGCGACACATCCACGATGCTCCCGGCGATCCCGGGGATGCCGCCATCGCTGCTGCGAACGCCGCAGGGATGTCACTTCCGCCCGCGCTGCCCGCATGCCTTCGCGAAGTGCATGGACGTTCCCGAGCTGAGCGCCCGTGCGCCCGATGCGCCGGGACATCTCGACCGCTGCTGGCTAGAGGTTGAGCAGAAGCGCAAGCTGCGCGTGGTCGGCGACCAGATCGGCCTCGCAAGCTCCGAGCCGGTGATCTCGTGAGCGGCGAAGATGCGGCGCTGAGAGTGCCCGCGTCCGCGGCGGAGACCAACGGGACGGCGCTGCTCGAGGTCGAGCACCTGCGCGTGCTCTTCCCGATCAAGCAGGGCCTCCTGATCGACCGCACGATCGGACACGTGCACGCCGTCGATGATGTGTCGTTCGTGCTGCACGAAGGCGAGACGCTCGGGATCGTCGGTGAATCGGGCTGCGGCAAGACCACGCTGATCAGGGCGCTCGTGCGTCTCACGCATGCCACCGCCGGCGCGATCCGCTTCCGCGGCGCCGACATCACGGCGGCGTCGCAAAAGCAGCTGCGGCCGGTCCGCCGCGAGATGCAGATGGTCTTCCAGGATCCGCAGGCGTCGCTCAACCCGCGCAAGCGAATCAGCCAGATCCTCGGCAGCCCGCTCCGCCTGCGCGGCGTGCCGCGCGCACAGACCGAAGGACGAGCGCGGGACCTGCTCACGAGGGTCGGAATGTATGGCGAGCACCTCAACCGCTTCCCGCACGAGTTCTCCGGTGGCCAACGCCAGCGGATCGGGATCGCGCGCGCGCTTGCCGTCGACCCGAAGCTGATCCTGCTCGACGAGCCGGTCTCCGCGCTGGACGTGTCGATCCAGGCGCAGGTGATCAACCTGCTCGAGGAGCTACAGGGCGAGTTCCAGCTGAGCTACATCTTCGTCGCCCACGACCTGAGCGTGGTGCGCCACGTCTCCGACCGGATCATCGTGATGTACCTCGGCAAGCTGATGGAGGTCTCTCCCGCCAGGGAGCTGTACGAGAAGCCGATCCACCCGTACACGACGGCGCTGCTCGCGTCGATCCCGATCCCGGACCCGAAGGAGAATCGCAAGCGCGACCGACCGCTCGTCGGCGGCGAGCCGCCCAACCCGGTAAACCCGCCGAGCGGCTGTCGCTTTCACCCGCGCTGCCCTCGCGCGACCGCGATCTGCCGCGAGGTCGAGCCGCCGCTGACCGAGTATGCGGGCGGCCACCTGGCGGCCTGCCACCATCCCCAGAACGTCAGCGCCGAGGAGATCGCGGCATCGCGGCGCTCAGCCGCAAGCCCCCTCGCCGCGGGCGAGGAGACACCCGCGGCCGACCCGGCCTGAACCGGCGGCGGGCAGGGTCAGGGGTGGCGGACCTTGAAGTGGTGCTCCCCTTCGAGTCCAAGGCGCCAGCGCGGCCCCGGGAGACCGACCGGGTCGTTGACCGGGCTCGTGTCGAGGCGGATCCCTGCGACGGTCAACCACGCGTGGCCGCGGTTCGTGTAGACGGTGATCCAGGCGCCCGGGCCCTTGCGGCCCCAGGACATCAACGCCGTCGAGTCCATCGGATAGGCCAGAGGCCTATCCCGTCGTCGAACGCCCTGGCAGCTCGATTGTCTCGAGTTGGCCGGAGCCCCAGTTGCCAACGAGGAGGATGCGACCGTTGCCTTCGAGCGACATCTCGCGCGGGAACGAGCCCGCGCGGATCGTGCCAAGGACTGCCGGTCGGTGAGCGAGCGCAGCTGCCGCGTCAACGAGGGTGATCTCGGAGTGGGCTCCGCGAGCCCCGAAGCGGTTCGAATCGGCGACGGCGATCCAGCGGCCCGCGTTGACGAACGCTAGGCCGACTGGTGCTTCCCCGACGCGCACACTTGCGAGAAGGGCATGCGCTGGGTGGCTGATCAGCTGCGATGCGGAGAATGCGAGCAGATCGTCGCTCGCACGCGCCGTGACCCAAACCGTGGCACCGCCCGGTGCGACCGCGACCCGCGCGGGCTGGCAGCCGGCGTGGACCGTTGCGGCCACCGCTTGACGCTCACCTGCCTCCGCCTTCGCAACGGAGATGACGCTCAGCGTTCCGGGCGTCTTCTTCAGCGCCCCCGGCCCGCCATGCCTGAGCACGGCCCGGAGGCTGCCGGCGAGCTCGCTCGTCACGTACAGCCAGCGCCCATCCGGTGACAGCGCCTGACCGACGACTGCGTCCCCGAGCGAAATCGAACCGACATAGGTAGATCGCTTGAAACCGCCACGCAGTGCGGCGCGCAGATTGAATACGTCGACGCGGTCGCCGTACTCGACCGACACGAACGCGTACGCGCCGTCCGGCGTGCCCGAGACCTCTATCGGACCGCCACCCCCCAGCGGATGCGGGCTCCGAAGTACCCCCAGTTCCGCGTTGCCCGCGCCGGACGTCGCCGCGGCGACGCTCAGCACCGAGGCCTCCTGCGCGTCGGGTCCGACTCCGGCGACCAGCAGGAGGCGACCGCCGTCCGCGAGCGAGTTGCCGACCGCCTCGCCGGGCACGGCGATCGTCCGCAGGAGCCGCGGCGGATCGCTCGCATCCGCGAAGACGGCCACGGCGCCAGTTGTCTCATCGACGAACGACCAGCGACCGTCGCCGGTCGAGGCGACGCCGAAGGGCGAGCCGCGGACCGCCAGCATCGACGTTCGCGCACCGGTGAACGTGTGGGCCGGCGCTTGGGCCGTGCTGCACCCCACCGTCACACGCTCGCTCGAACCGTGCGAAGCACCGCAGCCGCACAGCAACACGGCAACGGCAACTGAGGCGAATACGGATCTTTTCATTCGGTGAGCGCCGATGGCGAGACCCAGACTCGAACTGGGGACACCACGATTTTCAGTCGTGTGCTCTACCAACTGAGCTATCTCGCCGAGCCGATCGATGCTAGCGATTGCCGTGCGCACGCGTGGGCGCGCGGGCGGCTCCCGCGTCAGCGGGCGGCGGCCCGAGCTCCGCGAGCACGCGCAGCATCGCCTCGCAGGACGGCGTCGGATGGCCCGTTGCGAGCCGGGCCGCGTGGACGGCGCGAATCGGCGCCTCCGCGCCAAGCGACAAGATGGCGACGTCGGGGTGGTTGCCGGCGCCAAGGGCTAGCGAGGGCAGAAGGGTGACGCCGGTTCCGGCCGCGACGAGCGCCTGGCTCGTCGCGATCTCGTCGACCTCGAAGGCAACGCGCGGCTCGAAGCCCGCTGCGCGGCACGCGCTGAGAATGATCTGGCAGCAAAGATCCCGGGGAGTCGGGTGGATCCACACGTCGGCTCCGAGGTCCGCCAGCTCTATCTCGCCGCGCTTCGCGAGCCGGTGGCGCTTCGGGATGACGGCGACGTAACGGTCGTCGAAGAGGTGCGTGAGCTCGAGCTCACCGCCGAGAATGCCCGTTGCCGGGGTGAAGTCGTAGACGATCGCCAGATCCAGCTGGCGGTTCTCGAGCGCAGCCGTCGCCTCCGCCGGCTCCATCTGCACGACGCTGAGCTCGACGCCGGGATGGCGGTCGTGGAATGCGGCGACGGCCGCGGGAACCATCGCGGCGCCCGCACTTTCGAACGCGGCGAGTCGCATACGTCCCGAGCGCGCCTCCAGATATGCCTCCAGCTCATGCTCTGCGGCGCTGATGCGCCCGAGGATCGCGTCAGCGTGACCCAGCAGGATCTCGCCCGCCTCGGTGGGGCGCGCGCGCTTGCGGTCGCGCTGGACGAGGATCGCGCCGGTCTCGCGCTCGAGCGCGGAGATCTGCTGGCTCACGGCGGACTGCGTGTAGGACAGCGCTTCCGCCGTGGCGGTGAACGATCCGCGCTCGGCGAGCTCGCGAAGCACGACGAGACGCTGTGGATTGAGCATAAGCGCAGCTTATTGAAAGTCGCATAGGTTTGCTTGCGCTAATGGTGTTTTGGCGAGAACATGGTCGCATGAGTCAAGCGACCGCACCCACCGCACCACGCTCACTGCACGCCCCGTCGCGCAGTCGCGGCGTGCATCCGCGTCCCGCAGCATTCGAGAGCGTCCCCTACGAGGACATCGACAACCTCGCCGTCCGGATCGCCGGAGTGGACGACCACGCGCACGTTGAAGCCCTCGCGCAGCGTGCCGGCGTATCCCGCCCGGAGGGCGGACTGCTCGTCGCCTTGGCGGGCGAGCGCATGCTCGCCGCGACGTCGATCGCGAACCGCGAGACGGTGAGCGAGCCGACGCCGTCGGGCCTCGCGGCCGCGGCGGTTCTGCGCTACCGACTCGCAGACCAGGCGCGTCGAGCCCGCACTCCGCGACGCGGCGGCAAGCACAGCTGAGCCGCGCCCCGCGGCGCCTCTAGCGCGGCCCCGGCCAGCCTTCGCGCGGATCCGGCAGTGGCGTGAGTCGCGCCTCGATCTCCGGGCGTCGCGACTCGAGCCAGGGCGGTAACACGACCCGTCGGCCGAGATCTGCGACGGGCACCTCGTGCGCGAAACCGGGCCCGTCGTCTGCGATCTCGTAGAGGATCCCGCCCGGTTCGCGGAAGTAGATCGAGTGGAAGAAGTGACGGTCGATGATCGGCGTGGTCTGGACGCCCGAGCGCTGCAGGTGCTCATGCCACAGTGGGTGCTCGGCCACAGTCGTGCCCCACGCGACGTGGTGGATCGTCCCCGCACCGGGCGTGCCGCGCTCGCGTGGTGGTGCGTCGAACGAGATCGTCGCGCCCCGGTTGAGCCCGCGCAGCTCGAGTGTGCTTTCGTCGATCGCTTCCGCGTGAAGGACCAGCTCGAGCAGCGCGCGGCCGCGCGGCTCGCTCAGGCTGTAGGCGCGCACGCCGGCGAAGCCGAGGAGTGCGTGCTCTGACGGGATGTCCGGATGGAACGCACAAAGAGGCGCGTCGGGCACGTCGCCCGCGGGCACCAGCTCGTGCTCGAGACCTTCGTGGTCTGCGAGGACGAGCGAGTCGCGGGTCAGCTGGTGCTCGACCCCCAGCCCAGAGAGCCGCTCGTGCCAGAAGGACAGCGCGTCGGCGCTCGCAAGCCGCCAGATCACGCGATACGCCATGCCGGCGCCCGCGCGGCCGCCCGCGGCGCCCGGGTATTCGAAGAACGTCATGTCCGCGCCCGGTGATCCGTGCTCGTCGGCGTAGAAGAGGTGGTAGACCGTCGGGTCGTCCTGGTTGACGGTCTTCGTCACGAGCCGCAAGCCGAGGACCCCGGTGTAGAAGTCGACGTTACGAGGCGCGTCGCCGGTGACCGCGGTCACATGGTTAATGCCGTCAAGACGAAGGTCCGTCGCCGCCGAGTCCTCGATCATCGTGTCTGCTTTCTCCGGGTCGAGCACATCGGCTCGAACGTAGCAGAACGCTCAGCCTGCGCTCCCGTGCGCCGCCTCCGGCTCCGCCGTCCCGACCGGCTCCTGTAGTGGAAAGTGGCAAGCCGCCACATGCCCGGGGCCGAACGGACGCAGCAGCGGCTCGACCTGCGCGCAGAGCTCCTGCGCGCGCGGGCAGCGCGTGCGGAAGCGGCAGCCCGACGGCGGGTTGCGCGGGCTCGGAAGGTCGCCGCGGATCGCGACGGCGCCCTTGTGCTTCTCAACCGTCGGATCGGGAACGGGAATCGCCGCGATCAGGGCCTCCGTGTACGGGTGTGCCGGATGGTGGTAGACGTCATCACTGCTGCCCAGCTCGACGAGCTTCCCCAGGTACATGACGCCGATCCGGTCCGAGAGGTACCTCACGACTGCCAGATCGTGCGAGATGACGATAGAAGCCGTGCCGCGCTCCACCTGGAGGCGGCGCATCAGGTTGAGGATCTGCGATCGGATCGAGACGTCGAGCGCGCTGACAGGCTCGTCGGCGACGATGACCTGCGGATCGAGCATCAGAGCACGAGCGAGACCAATCCGTTGACGTTGACCGCCCGAGAATTCGTGCGGGTAGCGCTCAAGCGCAGTAAGCGGCAGGCCGACCTCGCGCATGACGTTGGTGATCTTCTCGTCCTGCTCCCTTCGCGTGCCGACGCGCTGAATCTGGAGCGGCTCGCGCAGGATCGCGTGGACGCGCATGCGCGGGTCGAGCGACGAGTAGGGATCCTGGAACATCATCTGGAGATCACGCCGCGCGCGGCGCAGCGCGCCGCGGCGCAGGTCGAAGACGCGCTTCCCCGCGAGCTCCACCGTCCCGGCGTCGGGCTTCTCTGCACCCACCACAAGCTTGCCGAGTGTCGTCTTGCCACAGCCCGACTCGCCGACCAGCCCGAGCGTTTCGCCGGAGCCCACCTCGACCGAGATGCCGGAGACGGCTTTCACCGAATCGACCTGCCGCCTGAGGATCACGCCTGCCGTGACCGGGAACTCGCGCACCGCCCCGTTGACCTGGAGGAGCCGATCCCCTTCGGCACGGCCGTTGGTAGCCGTAGCGTGGGGAATCGTAACCGACCGTTCCACCGGCCCGTCGACGGGGTGCCAGCAGGCGAAGAGGTGGTCGGCGTCCTCGCCCGTCAGCGGCGGTTCTTCGACCTGGCACTGCTCGGTGGCCCGCGGGCAGCGGGCAGCGAACCGGCAGCCCGGCGGCGGCGGCGCCAGATCGGGAGGCAGGCCGGGAATCGTGTACAGAGCCTTGCTGCGATCCTGGTCGAGACTCGGGATCGATCCCAGGAGCGCCTGCGTATAGGGGTGGCGCATGCCCGCGAAGATGCGCTCCGTCTTGGCCGTCTCGACGATCCGGCCGGCGTACATCACGTTGATCCGGTCGGTCCGCCCCGCGACGACGCCCATGTCGTGTGTGATCAGGAGCGTCGCCATCCCGAGGCGCTCCTCGAGGTCGTCGAGGAGCGCCAGGATCTGGGCCTGGATCGTCACGTCGAGCGCAGTCGTCGGCTCGTCGGCGACCAACACCTTCGGCTCGCACGCGAGCGCGATCGCGATCATCACACGCTGGCGCAGCCCTCCCGAGAGCTGATGGGGAAAGTCGTCCAGTCGCTCGCGCGGATGCGGCAGCCCTACGAGCTCGAGCACCTCGAGCGCGCGCTCGCGAGCCTCGCTTTTCGACACACCGCGATGGAGGCGCACCGGCTCTGCAACCTGGCGGCCGATCGGCATCGTGGGGTTCAGCGAGGACTGGGAGTCCTGGAAGATGATCGCGATCTCGTTGCCACGGACAGCACGCAAGTCGTCCTCAGCAAGATCGACCAGCTCGAGGCCACGCAGCTTGATCGAGCCGCCCACAATGTGACCGCCGTTCGGAAGCAGCCTGATTAGCGAGAGCCCCGTCATCGACTTGCCACAGCCCGACTCGCCGACGAGACCGAGCGTCTCGCCGGCGCCGATCGCGAAGTCAACGTTTCCGACCGCCTCGACGACCGAGCGCGAAAGCCTGATCTGCGTCGAGAGGTTCGTGACCTCGAGTACTCCGGTTGTCCCCATGCCGGTCATCGACGGCGCAGCCGGACGTCGAACGCGTCACGCAACGCGTCACCGACGAGGTTGCAGGCCATAACGACCAAGACGAGGCAAATGCCAACGGGATAGACGAGCCACCAATACCCACTCTCGACCGCCTGTTGGGCGTTGCCGAGCATGTCGCCCCACGATGCGGTCGGGAAGGTCAGGCCGAAGCCGAGGAAGCCGAGATAGGCGATCAGCAGGATCGAGTCGGCGATAAGAAAGGTGATGTTGACAATCACGACCGACAGCGCGTTAGGGATCAGGTGGCGAACGATCAACCGCCTTTGGGAGCTGCCCATGATTCGTGCCGCGACGACGAAGTCCCGCACGCGCAGCGTCAGCACCTCGCCGCGCACGAGGCGGGACGGAACGAGCCAGGAGAACAGGCCGATGATCAGACTTTGCGAGAGAACCGTGGCGCTGTAGCGCGTAGCGAGCACCAGGACGATGAACAGGAGAGGGATCGAGAGCAGGATGTCCACAAGACGCATCAGCACCCCGTCAACGATTCCGCCGACGAGACCCGCAAGGGCTCCGTAGAGGGTCCCGATGACCGTCGCCATGAGCGCGGCAAAGAAACCGATCTCGAGCGCCGTCTGACCGCCCGCCATGATCCGACCGAGTTCGTCGAAACCGTTGTCGTCCGTACCGAGCAGATGCGTCGCGCCGGGCGCGCCATCCGTGACGAGCGGGTTCGAGATCGTTTGATTCGTGTGGTAGAAGAGCGGCCCCAAGAAGCAAGCGAGCACGAAGAACACGAGGATTCCGAGACCGACCACTGCGAGGCGGTTGCTCAAGAACTCCCGCGTTGCCAAGCGCCAGCCACTGGCGAGCACCTGAACCTCGCCCCCCTCCGGCGCGAGCGTGGGGACGTTGGGCGAGCCCAGCGACGGCACGCCGCCAACGAGGTCCTCGGCACCGAGCTCAGTCAAGGCGAATCCTCGGATCTGCGACGGCGACGGCGATGTCTGCGATGAGGTTGCCGGTGACGGTCAGGATCCCGCCGATGAGCGTGTACGCGAGCAGGATCGGATAGTCGAGATTCTGCAGGGCGTCGTAAAAGAGAAGCCCGAGCCCTGGGTAGTTGAACAGGCTCTCGGTGATGATGTTTCCGGCCAGCAGCCCGGGGATCGACAATCCGACAAGCGTGATCATCGGCAGGGAAGCGTTGCGCAGCAGGTGGCGCGTCAAGACGGCTCTCTCCCGCAGACCCTTGGCGCGCGCGAGGCGGATGTAGTCCTGGGCGAGGGCATCAAGCGCCGACGAGCGCATGTAACGGCTGAAGCTCGCAACGGTCAGCGCCGCGAGCGTGACGATCGGGAGCGCCATCTCGAGTGGGTGAGTCACTGCCTGCCAGGTCGTCGTGACGTTGTCACCGACGAACGCTGGAAAAACGTGGAGGTCGAGAGCCAGGAACTGGATCAGGATCAGACCGAGAAAAAAGGCCGGCATCGAGTAGAGGGTGAACGCGACGCCAGTGGCGACGTAGTCGCCGATGCTGTTGCGCTTGACCGCCTGGGCGATCCCAAGCGGCATTGCGATCAGCAGGGCAAGGACGAGCGCGGCGCCCGACAGGTAGGCGGTGCGCCCCGCATCCTCGTTGAGCAGCGCCGCAACGCTCTGCCCCTGCTTATACGAATAGCCGAAGTTGAGGTGGATCGCGTTCCAGACATAGTCGACAATCTGGACGACCAGCGGCTTGTCGTACCCGTGTTGCTTGTTCCACAGCGCGGCGGTGATCTTGTTGTAATGGTTGCCGAGCGCTGCGGCCGCCGGACTACCGCCAGTGAAGTTCAGCAGGAGGTAGACGACGGCGGCGACGCCGAGGGCGATGATCACAGCGGCGATACAGCGCCGGACGATGTAGCCGGTCAACGTATGCCTCGACGCTCGTCGTCGCTACGACAGCCCGCGACCGATCGACGATTCACCTCAGCGTTCCGCGGCCTCGCTAGTGGCTATTTCTTGATGTACCAGTACTGCGGGAGGTCCTGGTAGGCGGTCAGCGCGAGGAACGAGGCCGCGGGGCCGCCGACCTTGTTGTTGACGGCGATGATCAGGTCGTTGTTCGGCATGAACAACGCCGGAACGGCCTTCGCCAGGTAGGAGGCCTCGGCCGTGACCGCGCTCGCGCTGTTGCCAAACACCGAGTTGTGGACCAGCTGGTCGAGCGTCGCGTCGTGGTAGGCGCCCTGGTTGTAGGTGCCGCCGGTGTTGAAGATGCTGTTCGTCGTCGGCCAGTAGTCATCGGTAAAGCCGCCGAAGTCGTTGACGCCCCAGTCATTGACGTACTTCGCGCCGGCCGGAGCAGCATCGTTGTAGTTGGCAAACGCGAAGTTGAACGTCTTCTGGCTCAGTACGACGTTGATGCCGACCGCGGCCTTCGCCTCGGACGCGAACGCCTCCGAGGTCAGCGGGGCAACGGGCGCCTCCGACGCCGGGATGTAGACCCAGACGAACTTGAACGGTGTTCCCTTCGGGATGCCCGCGCCGCACTCGCCGGCGCCACTACCCGGCTTGGTGCAGGTCGTCTGGGCTCCCGGCACGACATTCCAGCCGTGACTCTTGAGCAGGGCGACGGCCTTCGACGGGTTGTACGGATAGGGCGGATTGATCGCGTCCGACGGCGTGAACGGGGTCCTCGGCACCGACGGCACCGGCCCGTACGCCGCGACGGCGGCGCCCTTGTAGATGCCCTTCACATAGGCCGCCTGATCCTCGAGATACGCAAGGGCTTGGCGTGCATACAGCTGCGAGATGATCGAGTTGAAGTGGTTCGTCGTGTCCTTGAAGTTGAAGATCGCGTCGAAGAACCCGAGGTCTGGGTAGGCGTACACGCTGTCGCCCGCGGCGCGCAACGTCGAAGCCTGCGGCGCATACGTCGGGTCAAGCGGCGAGGAGATGTCGAGCGCGCCGCTCTTCAGCGCGTTCAGCATCGCCGTCTGGCTCGTGAAGGTGAGGCCCTCGAGCTCCGAGTACGCCGGCTTCGGCGAGCCGCCGAAGTCGGGGTTCGGCGTCGCGGTCCACGAGCTGTTGGTCGTGTTGAACGTCTTGAGGACGAACGGTCCGTCGGCGATCTTCCACAGCGGGTTGGAGCCGAACGTCGCGACGGAAGTGCCGAGCTTGTTCAGGTAGTCGTAGATCTTCTTCGCGTTCGCGGGATTCGTGTAGTCGAGGTGCGCGCCGCCGGCGCTGTCGACGTTCCAAGCGGTGCTCGGCAGCGGCACGATCGCAGCCTCACTCTCGAGCTCATCGTTGAGGAAGAAGTTCGGGTTCAGCGGCTTCGAGAGGTGGATCACGACCGTGTACTTGCTCGTCGCCGAGATCCTCGTGATGTCGGCCGGGAACAGCCCCGGCGTGTAGGACGAGAAGTTCGCCGGATTCTCCTTGACCGCGGCCTTGATCAGATCGATGTCAAAGACGAGGTCATTGGCGTCGACGGGCTGCCCGTTGGACCACTTGTAGTTGGTGTTCAGCGGGATCGTGACCGTCTGGTTGTTGTCGCTAAACGTCGGCTTCTTGCCGACGCTCACGGCGTAGTCGATCTCCTGCGTAGCGCCTTCCGGTCCGTTGTAGAGCGGCACGAAGAAGTCGTACTGGAAGGAGAAGCTCGTGTAGACGGAGGCGTCCGTGTCCGCGGTGATCGGGAAGATCGTGAGCGGAGTGGACCCGGTCAGGAAGCCGACACTGATCGTGCCGCCCGTGCTCGCCGTGCCCGCTGTGGGCAGGCTCCCGAAGAGCCCTGGCGGCGAGGAGGATGACTGTGCGCCGGCACTGCCAGCGAGACTGAGCAGCGCCACACCGGCCGCGACCACTGCTGCGCCAAGCAACCGCCGGCGCGCCCTCATTAGACCATTCGCAGCACCCCAACGATCCATCGCATCCTCGCTTCCTGGCCTACAAGTCGGGTCCGACAATGCCGAACCCGCCGATTTCAAGGTTTGCGGAGACTACCATTTGGCTGTCCCGCCAAAGCCAAGCGTAGATCAGACCACTGTGGCTTGTCTCAGTAGTTCGCGCGGGTCGTTGTGTGTCCTGTCGGGTAAGCGTTAGATCGGTGAGGTGGCAGACGTGTACGCGTTCGGGCCGCCCGGCACGCAACCCGCGCCGCTCGTACTCCAGAGCGTCAGCGCGGCCGCCTGCGAGTAGCCGCCGCCCACCCGCGCTCTCGATTCGCCTGCGGCTGCTCGTCGCGCACTGCGAGCGTCGGGGGTGGGGGTCTGCGCGCGCTCGCTTTGCCGGAGTGGGAGCGCGGCGAACTGCGGTCGCAGTCCGGGTAGAGGTCGCGTATGGTCAGGACATGCGACTCCCATCGACCATTTCCGTGTTCGTGCGCGACAAGTTCACGTTGCACATGAACATCTACCGGCTCATCCTCGGGGCTGTCGTCCTCGCGGTCGTCATCCCCTTCTGGGCGAACGCTCACCAGCCGATGTGGCCGGTTGCGCTTCTCGCCCTCCTCGCCGTGACCGCCGCTGGCGTCCTGCTAGCGCGCGAGCCCCATTTACGCGAGTGGCTGCACCGCTGATTTTGAGCGATACACGACCTGCTGGCGCTCGTCTGTGGATCCGGCCGAGGTCAAGTGCTCTGCGGTGGTCTGGAGTTCAGCTCGATGTCGGTGTGCCGTGTGGAGCGTCTGCACCGGACGGACTGCGCGCGCCTTTCGGGAAGCTCGCCGCGCGATGAGTTCTTCTCGTTGGACGGGCCCTAGAGTGCGACCCAACCGGTGACAGCCCTCAACCCGAAGGAGCCTCAGCTGGATTGGACGCTAGAAGTCGTTGTGCTACCGGTCAGCGATATCGACCGTTCGATCGAGTTCTATCGTGACCGGGTCGGCTTCACCCTGGATCACCACACCCAGAACGAGCACGTGAACGTCGCGCAGCTAACCCCTCCCGGCTCAGGCTGCTCGATCGTCTTCGGCAACATCCCGGCGCAGAACCAGATGGCACCCGGTTCGATGAAGGCTCTTCAGCTCGTCGTTCCCGACGCGGCAGCAGCACGCCAGGAGCTGCTCGATCGTGGCGTCGAGGCGAGTGAGCTCAGCGTGATCACCGAGGCGGACGGCGGCACGTTCTTCGGCTTTCGTGACCCGGACGGGAACTCATGGGCAGTGCAGGAGATCAAGGCTCGAGCACACAGGCCACTGATCCCCAAGGACCACATCGGCCTCAGCGAGTGGGCTGGCCGATGAACCCCAGTCAACTGGCGACTGCAACTCGCGCAAAGCGGCAACGCACGCGGATCTGCGGAGACTGCTGCTTTCCGAAGTAGCAGCAGCGACTCCGACAGAGTCACCCAAGCGACTGTCCTGTCTGTGCTCGCGGTTTGGAGCCGACCCCGAAAGGAGTTGCCGGGGTCGGGCTCCGCGCGCGAGTATCAGGGGGTGACGAGGGTGAAGGTGCCACCGCCGGGGCTCTTGAGCCCGTTGCCGTTGCCCAGGACATGGGACCCCGGCCCCTTCGTGTTCTTCCCGACGCTCTCTTGTGAGTAGAGGTACAGCGGCTTGCCGAGGTAGGTCACCTGGACGGTCCCATCGGAGCGCTTCAGCGTGCCCAAGCTGCTCGTCTTGAGCCCGTCTATCAGTCCGGGCGTGCCTCCGGTGAGCAATGGCGGCCACGTGACAGCGCACGCCCCGGTGCACGTGCTGGTGCTCGCGGTGTCGCTGCTGAGCGAGTAGACCGGGAAGGTGTGCAAGACGCCGTCTACCATCATCGCTCCAAGCACCGTCTTGCTGCCGACCGTCGTCGTTGCGAGCATTTGGGACCACGGCAGTGGCAGGCCCTGAGGCGTGATCAGATACCAGAGCCCATGGGCCGGCGGAATGCCCGGCTCGTCCCACCCTACGCCCGAGGTCTGGAGCGGCTTTTGGTCAAACAAGTACAAGGGATGCCCGGCATAGGTGACCTGGCTGCCGATCCCGGGCCGTTGGACTGTGCCCAGAAGCTTCTGACTCACGCCTGGTCCCGCGACCGGCGTGCCCTTCGTCGTCAAGGCCGGCCAGTCGACGTTTTGGTTGCTCGGCAGGCCGGCGCAGAGATACGGTCCCATGATTGTTATGACCTTGGTTGTCTTGCAGCCGTAGTTGGGCGGCTGGTCACTCGTGATGAAGTAGACCGCGTAATCCGCGAACTTGCCCGACCCTGCGACGACCATCGTCCCGAACGGGCCGGGGGCGGTCGAGATCGTGATGCCGGCACTCGCAGCCGAAGCGCCGCTTGCTGTTTCGGCGAGCAGCGGCACGACCGCAGCGGCGGCCGTCAGCGCCAGCGTCGCGGCGATCCGCCTCAGGCGCAGCCTGCGACGACCGGCGCGATCGCTTCGCAACAGGAGCGCGTTTGCGCGCACGACGGCCGTGGTCCAGCTGGTGGGTCTCATTTAGATCAGAGTCTCCTTCGGTGCGGGGTCGGGGCGCGCGTCGCGTGACCATAGGTCCGCGACCGTTACGAGTCCGTTACCGTCGACTGCGACTCGTATGGCGAACCTCGCTGCCGACGGAGATCGCGACACCGCCGACGAGCGCGGCGCCGGGCCGAGACGGGCAGCAGTCGCAGAGGTACTTGGAGTGTCCGCTGTCGCTTCGGCAAGCGAAAGCGACAGTCCCGTCTCCTTGACGCCCGCGATTCCTCTCGCGTGAAGGGGCAGCGACCAACGCCACCCAGTCGAGTCGATCGCGAGCGGGTTCCCGCACGGATACTCCACACTCCGACCGCGGCTCTCTCCGCTCTTGCTTTCACGCGAGGCTGTCGCGTAAAGGGCGGGTGTTTGGCCGGGGTTGAGCGCTGACGGGCGCTCAGTGGTCGCCGGAGCGGGCCGTCTTTGCGTGCTGGTCAGGCCGGGAGTGCTTGGAAGTGCTTGTGGAG
>Ga0224555_1000218_pt1 | contig 84555 bp, 66 predicted proteins | sample 714S23034metaG_FD_180687 | JGI IMG/M metagenome (GOLD analysis project Ga0224555, IMG submission 180687) | Peat soil microbial communities from Stordalen Mire, Sweden - 717 S2 30-34 | ecosystem: Environmental > Terrestrial > Soil > Wetlands > Peat | place: Sweden: Norrbotten County, Stordalen... | reverse complement strand
GTCGAAGACCGGGCGGACGTGAGGTCGGCGTCAACCCGGGCGTCGGTTCTCTATTCCGTCTTGATTGGGGACCGGGTCACGGAATTGCTCGATATCCCGGCGATTCTGCGCAGCGCGGATTTAAACGCCAAGCAGCCCGGCTTGGCGAGAGCCGCGGAGGTTACGAACTAAGCCATGGCCCACACTTCACAGTTTTGCACTTTCTACTTGGACAAGCTGCTGTTCGGCGTGGAATTGAAAGGCGTGCAGGAAGTCATCCGCTCGCTGGACATGACGAAGGTTCCGCTGGCGCCGGCGGTGGTCAGCGGGCTCATCAACCTGCGCGGACAGATTGTCACGGCGGTCGATCTGCGGCGGCGCCTCGAACTGGAGGCGCGGCCGGCGGGCATGCTGGCCATGAATGTCGTGGTGCGTTCCGAAGACGGCTCGGTCAGCCTGCTGGTCGACGAAATTGGCGATGTGGTCGAGGTCGAGGAAGACAGCTTCGAGCCGCCGCCCGAAACCTTGCGCGGCTCGGTGCGGACCATCATCCTCGGTGTCCACAAATTGAATGACCGGCTCTTGCATGTGCTCGACATCGAAAAGGCGTGCCAGATGACGGATGTGGTGGAAACCGCGGCGGCAGGGCGATAGCTGGCCCGGCCACTCGACGAGCGCTGCAACGGTCGCGCCCGCGCGGTCCGCTGGCCATGGGTTCGATGATTTTGAATTTGAAAGCTGGGGAGAAGACGAAATGAAACTTACACTTGGGAAAAAATTGGGACTGGGCTTTGGAGTAATCCTTGCCTTAATGGTCCTTAGTTCAGTGCTCACGTATTTGAAGGCGAGCGCAATCAAGGAAACGCAGGATCGCACCATGACCGTGCGCGTCCCCACTATTTCTGCCTTGAAGGACCTGCAGAGGGACCTGAATCAGACAATGAGCAAAGGTCGCCAGGTCGTCCTCGCGGGAGCGGAGTCGGACAGGAAAGAGGCGGCGCAGAAGCTATTCGATGGAGCCTGGAACGACATTGAAAAAGATGTTGTCAGCCTGGACGAACTGTCTCCCAAATGGTCTCTTCAAGCCAACCGTGACCGGCTCGCCGAAACGAAAAAGGCGCTTCCCATCCTCCGGGAAGCCCAAGAAGCGGCCATGAAACATGCAATGGGCAGCGATCGTGATGCCGTCGCTAAGGCGGGAAACGAATTCGCCGACCAGGCTACTCCGGCCAACGAGACTATCAAAAAACCGCTCGGCGAAGTGGTGGATTCCAACGACAAGTTACTGCAGCAGGAAACGGAGGACCTGAATGGGGACAACCGCTCGCTCAACCTGACCATGGCAGTAACCACTTTCGCGGCCCTGGGCATCGGCATCTTTGTGGCCATCTTCCTGAGCCGCGCCATTGCTGGCGCAACGCAGTCAGTCCTGGTTCAGGCGGAAGCCATCGCGGCCGGAGACTTGACCCGGGACGATCTGAAAGTCCGCAGCAAGGACGAGCTCGGCGACCTGACTACGGCGATCAATAAGATGAGTGCCAGCCTGAAACGCATGATCCTCGCCATCACGGAGAATGCCATGCACGTAGCCAGCGCCAGCGAAGAACTGAATAGCACCAGCCAGCAGATCACCGCCAACTCCGAGGAAACGTCGGCGCAGGCCGACGTGGTTTCGAAGGCGGCGCAGACGGTTAGCCAGAACCTTCAGACCGTTGCCACCGGCGCCGAAGAAATGGGCGCCAGCATCAAGGAGATCGCCAAGAACGCCACCGAAGCTGCGAGAGTGGCCACCGGTGCCGTCAAAGTCGCCGAGACCACCACCGCGACCGTATCTAAGCTGGGTGATTCTTCGACCGAAATTGGTCAGGTCATTAAGGTCATTACCTCCATTGCCCAGCAGACCAACCTGCTGGCCTTGAACGCCACGATTGAAGCGGCGCGCGCGGGCGAGGCGGGCAAGGGCTTTGCCGTAGTCGCCAATGAAGTGAAGGAATTGGCCAAGGAAACGGCGAAAGCCACCGAAGACATCAGCCGCAAGATCGAAGCGATCCAGACGGACACCAAGGCGGCGGTGGACGCGATTGCATCGATCAGCGGAGTCATCAACCAGATCAACGATATTTCGAGCACGATTGCCTCGGCGGTGGAGGAGCAGAACGCGACCACGAACGAAATGTCCCGGAACGTGAGCGAAGCGGCAAACGGCAGCAACCAGATCACCAGCAACGTTGCAGGGGTGGCGGAGGCGGCGCAGAGTACGACGCGCGGCGCCACCGAAACGCAGAAGGCATCGCAGCAACTGTTGGAGACATCGGCCGAACTTCGCCGCCTGGTCGAGCAGTTCAAGATCAACGCTGGCGAAGATGGAGCGGCAACTAGAGCTCGGAGTATGGCGGCTCATGCGGGCGCATAACCTCCATGCCCACGCCTGTTGGCTTGCTCGGTCGTGCGGTTTGGGCCCGAGTGTTTCCGGCTGCGGGCGGTTGGCCGGTTGCCTTGATCATGCTTTGCACCGGCATGAAACGGACCGGCACGGTTTGATATGACTCCCATTCGCATTCTAATAGTCGATGATTCGGTAGTGATTCGCAGGCTGCTCTCGGACACTTTGTCGGGAGACGCTGCGCTGGAGGTAGTTGGTGTGGCCAGCGACGGGCGAATCGCTCTGGCGAAGATTTCCCTGCTCAAACCCGACCTGATTACACTCGACATCGAGATGCCGGTGATGGACGGGCTGGAAACGCTGGCGGCATTGCGCAAGTTGTATCCCAAATTGCCGGTCATAATGTTCAGCACGCTCACCGAACGCGGAGCGGCGGCGACCCTCGATGCGCTCTCGCTGGGAGCGTCGGACTACGCCACGAAGCCCAGTAATACCGGCAGCCCCGCGGTTGCCATCGAGCGCATTCGCGCCGAGCTGATCCCCAAGATCAAGGCGCTGTGTGGCGTCATGGTCCCCTTGAAATTTTTACCGCTGCCCGGATTCCGTCCAGCAGTGAAAGTTAAACTGCGCTCCAACCCACGCATCGAAATTGTCGCCATCGGCACGTCGACCGGCGGACCAAACGCGCTGACTGCGCTGGTCCCGCAATTCCCCGCGGATTTCCCAGTGCCCATCGTGATCGTGCAGCACATGCCGCCGCTGTTCACGCGCCTGCTCGCCGAGCGTCTCAATGCCCTCTCCCCGCTTGAGGTGCAGGAAGGCAAGGCAGGGCAGAAATTGCAGCAAGGTCAGATCTGGATTGCGCCCGGCGACTATCACATGACGGTGGTTCGGAGGGGGGCTGAATTCGTACTGGGCCTCAACCATGATCCTCAAGAAAATTCCTGCCGCCCCGCGGTGGACGTGTTGTTTCGCTCGGTGGCGCAAACCTACGGCGCGAACGTGCTGGCGGTGGTGCTCACCGGCATGGGGGCGGACGGCACTCGCGGGTCGGCCGACATACGGGAAGCGGGCGGGGAAGTAATCGCCCAGGACGAAGCGTCTTCGGTGGTTTGGGGCATGCCCGGAAATGTGGTTGCCGCCAACTTGGCCGATCACATATATCCTCTGGGCGGTATCGCGCCGGAAGTTGTGCGCAGGGTGGCGATGCGGAGGGGGATCGCCATCGCTGCCCACCCGTGAAGAACCTGGGAATGTACGAAACCATGCCCGGAAGTTAGTTGGCGAAAGACGAAACGATGCCTATCGAAATCGCAAAAGCGAAGCCTGCCGTAACTCCGGACTCCAACCCTAGTGATCCGGCGTATCTGAAGATTCGCGATCTGATTTACCGGATCTCGGGAATCTATCATGCCGAGGAGAAGCTATATCTTCTGGTCGGGCGTTGCGCGCGCCGGATGGTCGCGCTCGGCGTGGTCAGTCCTTCGGAGTACCTGGAGCACCTCACTACCCGCGGAAACCGCGACGCGGAGTTACGTCTGCTGCTGAACGAAATCACCATCGGCGAAACCTACATGTTCCGCCACCCCTGCCAGTTGGATGCGCTGCGCAACGTGATTCTTCCCCAAATCCTGCAGGTCAAAGGTTTGATCAGCTTGAAACGTCTTCGCTTTTGGTGCGCCGGCTGCTCGACCGGAGAAGAGCCCCACACGTTGGCCATGTTTCTACTCGAAGAAAAAGACAAGCTGCTGGCGGGTTGGACCTTCGACATTCTTGCCACCGATTTGAACGACAATTCGCTGGAAGCGGCACGCGCCGGAATTTACGGAGAGTATGCCCTGCGCAGTACCAGCGACGCGCTGCGCCGGAAATACTTCAAAGATATTGGTAACAAGAAACTCCAGGCCAACGATCTGCTCAAAGCGCCCATCCACTTTGACCGCATTAACCTCAGGGACGACAGCAAGATGCTGTTCCAGAAAGGGATCGACATTATTTTCTGCTGCAATGTGCTGATCTACTTCGACCTGGCTTCGAAGCGCCGCGTGGTGCAGCATTTCTACTCGAATCTGTTGCCCGGAGGCTACCTTTTCATGGGAAGTGCGGAATCTCTGTTCCAGGTGGACGATTCGTTTCGGCTGGTCCATTTTCCAGGGACCACGGCGTATTGGAAACCGACAGCCACTCAGGCCGGTGGAGGCAAAAAGTGAACGCCAAACTACAGTCACAACTGCAAGCTCAAATCAATAAGCTGGATTCGGTCTCGACCGCTCCCGCAATCCTGATGCCGCTTCTCGATATGCTGCGATTGCCTTCCGACAAAATCAGACTTGAAAAGGTGGTTGAGCTAATCTCTTACGATGGGTCGATCGCAGGGCAATGCCTCCGCCTGGCAAATTCTCCTCTCTTCGGAAGGCGCCAGACCGAAACCGTGCGCTCCGCGGTCATGGCTCTCGGCCTCGAGAGAGTACGCTCGATGCTGTTCAGTTTGTGCATGAATGAGGTCATCCCGCGAGATAAGTGGGTGATCGCGCCGAATGCGTTCTGGCGGCACTCGCTCGGCTGCGCATTAATCACGCAAAGAATGGCACAGAAAATCGAATATCCGGATCCCGAAAAAGCTTACCTGGCTGGACTGCTGCACGACCTCGGATTTCTGGTGAACTCGGTCCTTTATACCGAGGGTTTTCGAGAATGCCTCCGACGCGCTGCCGAGCAGCACCTACCCCTCCATGTCATCGAAGAGCAGGTTCTCGGGTTTAGTCATTGCGATACTGGTCCGATGCTTTGCCAGCATTGGGGCCTGTCAAAGGAGTTGGTGGACGCCGCTCGCTGTCACCACGACGTAAGCCTGCTGTCCACCGCCGGACCGCTGGCCTGCCTGGTTCACCTTAGCGATCTCCTGTGCCGGGTGTGCTACCTGGGCTACGGCTATGACGAGATCATGGGAGTCGATCTCGGCGGCGATGCGGCGTGGGAAATCCTGGTTGCCACCTATCCTGCGCTCAAGAATATGGACCTGGTTCGTTTCACGCTCGACATCGACGGAGCCATGGACCAGATCATAGCTACGGTGGATTCCGTTTTTGGAGCCAAGAGGCTTGCCGCTTCTGCCACAAGCTAGTCCGGCGAATGGTTGAGGGCAATAAAAAAACGCCCTGAGCGGTTAAGCTCAGGACGCCTTCGGCAGCCCTCCCCCAGAACTGCCAAACCACATGCCCATCCTATGTCCGGTTGGCCCCACTGTAAATGTCACTTCCGTAATGTAAGGCTTGCAAATAAGTACCGCGGGGTCATGGGCGAAGGTAACCACTTCGCGGAGCTATAGGTTCCTATCTGACTGAAAGCAGCAGGGGAAGCCCATCAAAAGCTCTGCGGGCTGCTCCGCAGAACTGCCGCCTGAGAGAACCTAGATCACTTCTTGTTCCAGGTCTTTCCGCCGTCCGCGCTGCTCCAGATTTCATGGTTACTGGTGGAAACTACAATCTCCGCTGGGCCGCGCACATCAATATGAGTTACATCAAAACCGAGTTGCTGGCCTTTAATGGAAGGTTGCACCTGCGCCCAAGTTACTCCACTATCGGCGGAGTGGAAGAGCGTGCCCGCCTGCCCGCCCGCCCATACATCGTTGTCGTGGCTTGCGTAGCACAGCAATGGATGATCCGCGTGCAAGGTGTTTTGCCAGCTCTGGCCGCTGTCCATTGACCGTTGCAGGGCGCCCGCTGTAATCGTCCAGGTGATATTGCGCGCGCTGGTCGAACTCGCAGGCACCGCCAGTCTCGCGTTAGACATTATATCTTTGCTCTGCGATCTGGCTGGTGCGGGAACAACAAAAGCTGCCTGGGTTTTCTGCTGCTCGTTCACTTCCATTCCTGGCGGCGCCGGCTTTGCCTTTTCTATCGCCGGTGTCTCGTTCCGCGCCATCAGGCTGCCTTCGGCGGAGGACGTTGCCTCTACTGCGGCGGCGGCGGCAGAGACCTCGACGGTTTCAGTCGCTCCTCGACTGGTTGCTGCATCGAATGCCGGTGCTCCCGCTGCTGGCGACAGCATGGCCGCCGGGCCTGAGTCTTTCTTGTTTTCGGCAAGCAACATTCCGTGCTCCGCCTGATGCGACGGCGTTACCATCTGTCCAGCCTTGAGTTTCTTGGACAAGCGCAATTCGGACTTTGCCTGTTGTTTCTCAGCTTTGGCTGTGAGTGCTGATTGCTCCGTTGGCGACGATGGGACTGCTGACGATGCGATCTGCGGGCCGGAAGCCGACGGTGCAGTAATTGCGACCTGCGGGTTTACGGAGGGCGAAATCGACTGGTTCAGCTTCCCAGGACGCAGCAGAAGCACCGAGGCAACCACCGCAATTCCCGCTGCCAGCGCGGCCCAGCGCAGACTTGGCCAGGCAAACTTTGTTGCGTTCAGCCAGTTTCTCTCCGCCTTTGTCGGAACCGCCGTCGCCCGGACCGCTTCACCCTCGGCCGCAATCAGAGCGGCCACAATGTCCGCAGCCGGGAGCGCCAGGGCGATCACATCGCGGCAGTCTCCACAGAGCGCCAAATGCGCAAGCATGCCCTCGCGCTCGGTCGGCGAAAGAGTCTGCTCGGCAAAAGCCGTCAGCAGATTCGCATCCGGATGCGCTAGTTCGGGCCCGGTTCGCAGCGGCAAAGCATGCTCTGGCAGTGCAGCCCGCAGGCGGTCATACACGATTTTGGGTACTTCAGTCATGGCTTTTGCAGGTCATTGCTTCCGTCGCCTGCGTCTTGTGCTGGAACCTTTCTACTACCAGGGAACGTTGTCGCCCCGGGATCTTGCGTCAAACGTGAGCGCAAATTCAACTCCATGTCCCGAACGTCGGTTTCCAGCGCCTCGGTAGCCTGGGCGTGGCTCATTCCCTGCGCGCGCAGCCCCGCCAGAATACGCTTTCGGAGCCCCGTTGCGAGCCGATCGAGCCGCCGGCTGACGCTCGATTCATGCAGCCCCAGCGTGCGCGCAATCTCGGCCAGCGTCCGCCCATCCAGATAATAAGACGCCAGCGTGAACCGGTCCTCTGACGAAAGTTCCGCCAGCGCCTCGTCTATGGCCGCTTCCAGCCGTCTTTCTGAAAGGCGATCGGAAGTGCAGGCCGGCTCGGGAACCGCCGCCGCAAACTGTACGCCCTCTTCCGTCTGCTCTTCCAGACTTACCGTGCGTTTCTGCTTGCGATAGCGATTGATGAACTCCTGCGCCATGACCGTGCGCAACCAGCCTTCAAGCGAACCGCGGCCGGTGTAGAACACGAGCTTCGAACTGCGTACTCCATCGCGTGCGTTTACGCCATACAAATCCGCAAATAGCGAATCGGCCAACTCCGCGGCATGGGCGCCGTCGCGCGTAATGTGCAGCGCCATGCTGTGCAGCTTCTGCCGGTAGCGGCTGATGAAGTCCTGCCACGCCCGCTCGTTTCCCGCGGCGCAGGCGCGCGCCAGCGCCAGTTCCTCCAAGCGCAGCCCGGCGCAAAAGTCGGCTTTCTGTTCTGCCGAAGCAGGAGCTGAATTAAGGGTCGAACTTTGGGCCAAATTGTCGGGAAGATACTTACGCAGAATTTCATCGAGGATGGCGGCGAACTGCTCCGCGCTCACGCCATAGGCCGCAGCCCCGCTGCGCTCGTAAAGAGCCGTAGCGATGTCTGCTCCGTGGCCGGATTGGGCGGACCGAGACATCTCCCAGATAATGCTAGCAATTTATTTGATGCAAGGACGAATAAATCTTGCGTTCTTCGATCAGCGAGCAGAGAAAGACACTCCTGGAAGACTCGCGGTTCAGTCCCCCGGCACGCTCTATCTTGGTGTGCCGGGGCGGCGGCGCATCAGGCGGCGCAAACAGAGCGTCGCGCACGCGGGAGCAGCCGTGTCTTCACTGGTGTCTTTACTGCGGGGAGGCCCAACCATGAGGCTAGTCATCGCGGTTGCTGGAATCGCTCTGTTGGTAGTGGCGGCCGTTTTCCTTCCGTGCCTGTTGCAAGCAGGCGAAGTAACACCAGCGTCTGGCTATTCGCTGCTCAGCCCGATTCGCAGCGGCAATCTGACCGTCTTTCCCGTTGTAGCCGGTAAGTCATTTGACACGGCAGAATTTCTCACCCTCGATGAGGGCCTGCGCAGCGGCGACGTGGTCGTGACGGAAGCTGGCCAGGCGCGTGGCCTCATTCGTCACCGTCCCGGCGAACCGGCAATCATCCATCCCGTGCGCGGGGCGGAAGTGAACCGGTTAGTCCTGGTTAATAACTCGAAGCGACCTTTATTACTCCTCGCGGGCGAGATAGTTACTGGAGGCAAGCAGGACCGCGTCATCGGCAAAGACCGCATCGTGCCCGCTGAGAGCGATCCCGTCGACCTGAGCGTCTTCGGCGTCGAGCCTGGACGCTGGGTGGCGGCGAACGGTAAGAACGATTTCGGCAGCGCGGCGGGCGGTGTTGCCATCGGTCTTCTCGCCGCTCCCGTCGTGCGCAGCAAGGCGATGGGCGCGAAAGATCAGCAGCAGGTGTGGGACAGCGTCCGCAGTTCGCAGAGCGCCATGGCAGTGACGGTAGAAGCAACAGCAGGCGCCGCTTCTGAGGTGAACGCGACCACATCGTACGCGCGAGTTATGGACAACAAGGAAGTTCAAAAGCAGGTCGATGCCGTTGCCGAACCGGTGCAGCGCAACTACGAGAGCGTTATTCGCCAACTGCGCGATAAGAATGCGGTGGGGGTCGTGGTCGCCGTGAATGGAGAAATTGTCTGGGCTGATATCTTCGCCAGCACTCAGTTGCTGCAAAAGTATTGGCCGAAGCTTATCCGCTCCTATGCCACCGAGGCGGTGGTGACGCGTGCCAAGGGCGGGGAAGCCAGCCTCAAAGATGCGCAGAAGTTTCTCGACAACCTGCAGGGCCGCCACGAAACCGCCGACACCGAACCCGGCATCTATCGCCAGACGGAAATCACCGGCGACGGCTTCAAAGTGTTCGAGCTAACGTCGCTGCTGCCCAAGACGGGCTTCCAGTTGCACGTGGCAAAGATGGCCGAGTGATAAATTTCAGCTCTCTATGGCCAACAAGGAAGCTGGTAGCGTCTCAGTTTCAAGAAATCGTCGTTCCAGCAAACTGAAGATGAAGCTTGTTATGAAATTCACGCGACTTTTGATCGGCGCTGGTTCCGGAATCCTCTTTATCTGGGCAGCAGCATGCCTTGTGAACATTTTCCGTTTTCACCGGCTTGAATGGTTCTTTGCCCACACTCAGAATTTTCTGTATTCCGGGATCGTTCTCGTCCTCTTAGGTGGAGCATTGCGCCTGATTCTTCAGCGACAAAGGGCAAGCTGAGGCATACCAACCGCTGCCACAAGTCCTCGCATCAGCCCGGCGACGTCGAACACGCCAATCCCTTGCGCACGACATCATTCGCGTCATACGCCAGGTTGAGCGCGGGCAATTCATCGCGCGTGAACCAGCGAACATCCGCCGCATCGCTCCCCGCTTTGAGATCGCCGCCGACTGCGCGACACAAGAAATCAATCAGCACGTAGTGATACCGGACTCGCCCCTCGTCGTCGCGAATCACGCGCTCATACACGCCCAGCATCTCACCCGGTTCGACCACCAATCCAGTTTCTTCGCGCGCCTCACGCGCCACCGCTTCGCGCAGAGTCTCTCCGCATTCGAGGACGCCGCCCGGCAACGACCACTCGCCCAGCAGCGGCGGTGTTCCTCGCCGGATTAGCAGAACGCGGCTCTCCTTAACGATCACCGCGCCCACGCCCACCAGCGGGTTGTCTGGGTATTCACGTTTCATGCGACACGCCTCATACGGCACTCTTTCACACGGCACGTTTTCACGCGAGTTGGCCGTGCGTTGATTATTTCGCGCCCACTTGATACTGCTCGATTTTTCCGTCGGGCATGATCCGTTCCCAAACCTCGACCGTCTTTTGCGGAAAGCGCACTTCGAACAAGCGGAACGTCATTCCTCCACGGTCCTGCTTGGAGGCCTGCGTAAATTCCGTTGGCGATCCCAGCGGCCCAAGGCTGCTGGCGAAATCCTTGAGAGCCTGTTCGGTAAAATAACTGTCGCAGTTGTCGGTGAACAAGCCGCGATTGATCTTCCCTTGTTGCAACGCGGCAAAGATTTCGCGGGACTGATCCTCCTGCTTGCCGGCATCGGCCTCGCGGAAAAGTAAGGCTGCGATGTTGCGGGCAATGTCGCCCGAGGCTTCGACCGAGTCCTCATTGACAAGCACGACCACAGCCATGCGTGCCTCGGGAAAAACTATGTTGTGCGCCGTAAAGCCGGAGACTTCGCCGCCATGCTCGATAGCGCGCTGTCCGAATTCCTGCCGCACATCCACGCCCAGGCCGTAGCGCGTTCCCAGACCGTTCTTGAGTACGACTTCTCTCTCCATCTGCGCGTAAGAGGCCGGCCGGAGCACGGTCTGATTGATCATGCTGATGTCCCATTTCGCCAGATCTTCGGCGGGCATGGCCAGTTCGCCCGCGGCAAACAACCAGCCCTTGCCCTCTTTCGGAGCCAGTCGCGGCGGGCCGATCGCGTATCGCAGATAACCGGTCGCGTCGGTTTCGGTGAGCCGATTCTGGTCGATGTTCATGACGCTCTTCATCCCCAGCGGCGCGAAGATGTGCTCGCTCAGAAATTGCAGCAGAGGCACACCGCTGGCTTTCTCGACAACGAGTCCCGCAATCACAAAATTGGTGTTGCTGTATTGCCACTCCGTCGCAGGATCAAAATCGAGCGGCTTGCGTGCCCATTGGTCGAGAATCTTGTCCGCCGTGATGGGCTGCAGCATGAACGGCGGAACATAGTCTTGCGGCCAGTAGTCCTGATAACCCGAGGTGTGCGAGAGCAATTCACGAATCGTGACCTCGTTGCCGCGGGTGAGGTTGGGGACGAATCGCGACACGGGATCGTCGAGCGAGAGCTTTCCCTGTTCCGCCAGCAGCAGCACCGCGGCCGCCGTAAATTGCTTGCTGATGGAGCCGATGCTGTAGCGCATGGAAGGCGACGCGGGCGTAGGCGGCTCGATGCGGCCGTCGCCATAGGCCTGGAGATAGGTGATTGCTCCACCTTGCACAATGGCAATGGAGGCGCTCGGAACGCTGGTCGTGGTCAGCGCTTGATGGACGATGGCATCAACTTTCTGCCGCAGCGCGGCCGAGATTGGCGCCGGGCTTTGCGCTTGCAGAAGTGAAGCGGCGAACATAATCAGAAGAGCAAACAGATTTTTAGATCGCGACGGACGATTCATGAATGACTCCTCAGAAACGGGAACAGTATACGGCCTTGGGTAAACATTCTGGTAGATGGCGCTTGCGCGAGATTGCTGCCTTCGACTGAGATATCAGGAGTCGTAGGCCGGAATTACAATAACTAACATGTCGCTCGATGAATACAAACGAAAACGGCGGTTCGAGGAAACGCCCGAGCCTCCGGCCAAGGTCGCAAAACAATCACGTCACCGCTTTTGCGTGCAACGCCACGCCGCGTCGCGCCTGCACTACGATTTCCGACTGGAGATGGAGGGCGTGCTCAAGTCGTGGGCCATCCCCAAAGGCCCGTCGCTCGACCCTGCCGACAAGCGTCTGGCTATGCAAGTTGAGGATCATCCCGTTTCGTATTTCGATTTTGAAGGCACCATCCCCGAAGGCAATTACGGTGGCGGTACCGTGATGGTTTGGGATGCAGGTACCTGGGTACCATTATCGCCGGTGCCGGTGAAGGGCGAGTACGTTCCGGGCACAGAAAAAGAAGCTGCTGCCATGCTGGCGAAAGGCGACCTGAAGTTTCGCCTGAACGGGAAGCGGCTGAATGGCGATTTCGCGCTCGTGCACATCAAGGGGCGAAGCGGAAGCAAGGGAAACGAATGGCTGCTGATCAAGAAAAAAGGCGATCACGTGGTCGCGGGATTCGACATTGACTCGTACGACACTTCCATCCTCACCGATCGCACGATGGAGCAGATCGCCGACGATGAAGGCTCGGCTGAATGGAAGAGCAGTCGTCCGGCATCGCGCGGGAAAGTGAAGGCCGCTTGGCTGGCGGACGCGGTGGCGCGGGCCGACGCGAAGCGAAGGGCTTTAACCGCAGAGGGCGCTGAGAAAACTGAAAGTAAGAAACCAAGGCGGGCTGCTCGAAGTGCAGCTCAGGCGAAAACCTCGTCCAAGGACACCGCGCACAAGGTTGCCGCGGCGAAGGATTTCGCGCCCAAATCGAGAAGCAAGAAATTCCCTGCGAACTCTGCGTCCTCTACGGTTAAAGCTCTCGCCGGCGCGGAGCAGAGGCCCATGCCTACGGTCATTCACCCGATGCTGGCCTCTTCAGTCGCCAAGGCTTTCGACGATCCTGACTGGCTGTTTGAAATTAAATGGGACGGCTATCGCGCCGTTGCTTTCATCGAAGACGGCCGCGTGCGCCTGGTGTCGCGCAATCAGAATGACCTGACCGCGCAGTTTTCCGAACTTGGCAGCCTGCCGCAATTCGTAAATGCCCAGCGCGCTATTCTCGACGGAGAGATCGTCGCGCTCGATGAAGAGGGCCGACCATCGTTCAGCCTGATGCAGCAGCGTACGGGATTCCAGCCCGGCAAGCGCCGCCTGGCGCGGCGCGAAGGTGTGCCGGTCATCTACTACGCGTTCGATCTGCTTTACCTTGATGGTCTCGATCTGCGCCGCGTCGCGCTCGAGCAACGCAAGCAGTTGCTCCAAGACCGGATCAAAGTTGGCGGGGTCATCCAATTTTCCGACCACTATGCGGAGAAGGGTCTTGCTCTTTTTGAAGCGGCAAAGCAGCGGGGACTGGAAGGCATTCTTGCCAAGAAGCGCAGCAGCATTTACCAGGAGAAGCGCTCGAACGATTGGCTCAAAATCAAAATCACGCAGCGACAGGAGTGCGTCATTGGAGGCTACACGGATCCGGAGGGCAGCCGCGAATATTTTGGCGCGCTTGTGCTTGGCTTGTACGACGAGCAAGGACGCCTCATTCACGTTGGACAGGTGGGCACCGGCTTCGATCAGAAGACGCTCAAAGAAATGTTCGCTCAGCTGCAGGGGCTCAAGACGAAACAGAATCCGTTTTACGGCGAGATTGGCGGATTGCGAAAAATTCAGCTCGTGCGGCCGGAACTGGTTGCTGAAATCAAGTTTGCGGAGTGGACTCACGAGAGCACGGAAGGTGGCATGAAGCTGCGAGCCCCTGTATTCATGGGGCTGCGAGCTGATAAGCCGGCGGAGGATTGTCGACTGGAGGAAGTGGTCGCAAGCTAGCGTGGGTGAACGCGCCGCAGCCCCTAAAAGGGGCGTCTGACTTCGAAGAGATTACGGCATCGCTGAAGCGATGCCCTGATACGAAACCAGAGTCCTAGAAGGCGCCGCCGCCGCCGCCGCCGAAGCCGCCTCCGGAGAAGCCTCCGCCGGAGAAGCCGCCTCCCCCGCTGAAGCCGGATCCGCTGGAACTCGACCTGGGAGCGGAGACGAAGACCTGGTGCATATCTGACGCCATGCTGTGCATGGAACTGGAAAAGAAAAGTGGACTGAATCCGACGTAGCCGTTCGGCGAAACGTACCAGCTTGGCGGGTCTTTGACGATGCCGTCGAAGGCTTGTGCCCAGTGATGCTCGACGCCTAACGCCATGGCGTAGGGTAGAAATTTTTCGAAGGTGTCGGGTGGCATGCGCTTGATGCGGTCGGCGTCGACGCGATTCATGAACTCCTGGAATCCGAGGACGGCGACTCTGATGCGCGCCCCGGCCACGGTCTTCGCCGTCATCTGGCGGGCAAAGAGCCACCAGATCAGAACGGAAATGAGCACGCTCCCAATCAACAACGGAATGGAATAGAACAGATTCATCCAACCCATGACTTGCACGGCGACGACGAGGATCGCGATGGCGACGCCGGCGACGATGCTGTAGCCATTGGCCGATTCGGGGTCGAGCGCGTAGATGCCCTTGTTCTTGAGCGCGGACATAATGTCCTGACGCACGATGGGAATCGCGGTGTAGAAGCGATTCTTCAGGCTGGACAAGCGGGTTTCAGCGCCGCCAAGAAAAATATTTTCCAGCATCACGCGTTCGTGCGGGGTAAGGTCGGGGCCCCACTGTTCGCGCGGCTTCAAAAGGTGGAAGAGATAGTCTTTGTGGTGAAAGACCAGGAAGGTGTCGACTTTTTCTTCGATCTTGATGTAGCCGCGCACGGCCAGATCGACGATGGTGCTGGTGATGTCGCGGGGATGGATGGTGTCGTCGATCAGAGTTCCGGCTTCGGCGGGGCAAATGCCTTTGGGCGGTTCGTACTGCGGGGCCACGGAGACGCCGGGATCGGGATCGCGTCCCACGGAATACCACAGGGCAAACATTACGGCGAGAGTCAGCAGCGGGAGGAACACGATGGGATTGCTGCCCAGAAACCAGCCCAACTTCGTGAGCGCGGACGGAGGCTTGAGCACTCCCTGGGGGATGTAAATGTCAATGGTGAGGCCGCCACGCATGGAAAGTGGGTGGGTGGTCTCGAAAAGAACATCGGCGCCTTTGACTTCGGAGGACGCATTGCCTTCCTTGGAACCGTAGGCGCCGGTGAAGGCCTGAGCGCGCAAGCCGCCGTTGGCATTTCCGGGCAGAGTTACGAAGGCCGAGGCGTGGTCGATGGGAACCGGCCAATCGTTGCCAGTTACGTTCCAGTAGAACTCCGAGTAACTGTCATTGTTACTGTCGAAGAAACGGACGCCGTTGCGCACGGAGTAATCGATGTTGACGATGCGCGTCGTGTCAACCGCTCCGGGAATGTAGATTTTGAGATCGCGATAGTTTCCGGACTTGCTTGAATCGTACTTCAGCTTGTTTCCGCTTTCGTCGGTGACGCTCATGACGTCGAGAAAGAGCGTGTAGTTGGTGCCTTGTGGTCCGGGATACTCGACCGGGATGGTGCGGTGAATGCCGTGCCACTGGCCGACGAAAACGAGGGTGATCTTTTCGCTGACCAGGGCCGTGCCATCGACGGCGATGGAGATGGTGTCCTGGAAATCGGCCACGCGCCAGTTGCGGGCCTGGGCAGAGGCGGTGGTGGCGAGCGCGAGCAACAAGAATAAAACGAGCAGTCGACGATTCGTATGAACTCCCCTGACCATTTCTAGATCTTCACTTTACTTTGTAGCGAATCCAAAGTTGCTGTGGTTACTGGCCGCTGCCCAGCTTTGAAGGGCTTGGACAGCCGAGGGCGGCTGTCCCTACGCGATCTAGAACTTCACCGCGACTGGCTCGCGATCGGCGGCAGCCGCTTCGAAGAATTGCTTCTGCTGGAAGTTGAACATCCCGGCCAGAATGTTGGTCGGGAAAGATTGAATCTTGGTGTTCAAGTCACGCACCACGGCGTTGTAGTAGCGGCGGGCGTTTTGAATTGCGTCCTCGATTTCGCTTAGAGAATTCTGCAACTGCGTGAATTCCTGCGAGGCCTGGAGTTGGGGATAATTTTCGGCGACCGCAAACAGGCTCTTAAGCGCGCCCGTCAGTTGATTCTCGGCGGCAGCCTTGTCGGCCGGGCCGGTGGCCTGCATGGCCATGGATCGGAATTTCGCGATGTTCTCGAACGTGTCTTTTTCGTGGGTGGCGTAGCCCTTCACAGTTTCGACGAGATTTGGAATCAGGTCGTGGCGGCGTTTGAGCTGAACATCGATGTCGGACCAAGCTGATTCAGTGCGCACGCGCAACTGCACCAGGCTGTTGTACATCGCGATCAGGAAGACACCCAACAGAACAATGACTGCCAGAACAATCCAGGCCATGCAGATCTCCTCGAGGCGGATTCAAAGGGACGTTAACAGCAAAGTTTCAAAGTTTCAAGGTTTCAGGGTTTCAAAGTTTCAGAGTATGGTTCCAGCGCTTGAAACCTTGAAACCTGGTTTTATTGCCGTGGAGCGAAGTATCCGCGGCGGGTGCGGACTTGCAGATCTTTTTTCAGGGCGGTGATCTGGATGGAGCGGTAGCGCCCGTCGGGGTCGAAGTCGGAGGGCTTATAAGAAACGGCATACTGGCTGCGCAGTTCGTCTTCAATGGCGGCGAACGAGCGCGAGATGTCCTTCATCTTGTAGGGAAAGAAAGCGCGGCCGCCGGTGGCGGAAGCGAGGTCTTCGAGAACTTTGTCGCCGCGCAGAATCAGGCCACTGTCGTCGGTGGAGATGGCGTAGATGATGACTTCGGCGCGCTCGGCCATTTCAATGGCCTGGGCACGCGTGTATTCGCTCTGATTGTCTTCGCCGTCGCTGAGGATGACGATGGCCTTGCGAATGGGATGGTCGGAGGTTTCCCGCAGCAACTTTTCCTTGCACGCCTTATAAATTGCATCGTAGAGCGCGGTGCCGCCGCCATTGCTGAGGCGCTGCACTCCGGCGGCGAGTAATGGCACTTTGTCGGTGAAATCCTGGGTGAGGCGGCTCTCCTTGTTGAACCCTACGACGAAGGCGCGGTCGTAGCCGGGACGGATGATGTGCTGCAAAAATCCGGTGGCGGCTTCTTTTTCAAATCCAAAGCGGCCCTGCACCGAGCCGCTCACGTCCATGAGCAGGCCGAGTTCGATGGGCAGGTCGGTCTCGGGGTGGAAGTTGAGGATGGACTGCACGGGCTTGTGGTCGTCGAAAATGGAGAAATCGTTCTGGTTCAAATTGCGGACGAATTTGCCGTGGCGATCGGTCGCGATGAAGAGCACGTTGACTTCATCGACGCGGCTCTTGATGGTGAGGATCGGTTGGTCCGCTTCGTCGCTGGCGGCGAGAAGGGCAGCGGTACTGCTGGAATCCATCGCAACGGCAGAAGCGGCGACGACGTAGGGACCGGCTTGGGCACATCCGGCAACCGACAGACCAAGAACGGCGGCGATCGCGAGTACGATTACGGCGAATCCGCTCGGTGCCAGCCTGAATTGGTTGCGCTTTGTCATTCTTCTTTATTCTTTGATTGTTTCTTGTTTGATTCCTTATTCTTTACACATGGCTCGTAAATCTTATTCGGAGCCCAGTGAATCTCACAACTTTCAAATACTTCGATGCACGCCGGGGGCCGAAAGCCGACAAAACGCGGCCTCTCATTGACTGTAGGCCGTTATCGGGTGCGGGTCCAAGTTACAAAAGGAGTACGCAGACGGTGCGCACCTAACCATAAGCCGGTCAATAGGTTGGGAGCTCGGCTGGGAAGTGCTCAGGAGTAGGGCTCAAAGCGGCAGGTCGACGCCGGCGCGGGAAATTCTTGCGGGATTTTGGAGCGAAAGAGGACTCAGGATATTTTTTCATGATTGGGTGGGTTCCGTGCAAAAACTTCTGAATGCCAAGCCCGTATCGGGAGTTGTACTTTGAATGGGATAATCTGACAATCGCCGGAGGCTGCATCCGGCCCGGAGTCGCGATATGCATTTTGAACAGTTCTATCTAACTTGTCTGGCCCATGCTTCGTACATGATTGGGTCGGAGGGCGAGGCGGCGGTGGTTGATCCGCAACGCGATGTGGAGATCTATATGAAGGCGGCGGACGAGCAGCATCTTAAGATCCGGTACATATTCGAAACTCATCTGCACGCCGACTTTGTTTCCGGACACAAGGAGCTGGCGGCGCGCACGGGCGCGAAGATCTACATTGGAGCGCGGGCCAACGCCGAATTCCCGCATGTGCCGCTGACCGACGGCTTTGAAGTGAAGATGGGAGCGGTGCGGATTCGCGCGCTGGAGACGCCGGGCCACACGCCCGAGAGCGTCTGCCTGGTGATTACGGATGAAGCTAAATCAACGCAGCCTTGCGCGGTGCTGACTGGCGATACATTGTTTATTGGCGATGTTGGACGCCCGGATCTTTCGAAGACGCACACGCCGCGGGAACTTGCGGGATTGCTCTACGACAGTTTGCACCAGAAGCTGCTGACGCTGCCGGGTGCGGTGACGGTGTATCCAGCGCATGGGGCCGGTTCGCTGTGCGGACGCGCCATGCGGGCGGAGCGCTCGTCCACGATTGGGACGGAACGGCTTACGAACTATGCGCTGCAGATCGCGAGCCGGGAAGAATTCATCGCGCAGTTGACCACCAACCTTCCGGCTCGTCCCGACTATTTTCTGGAGGATGCTGAGATCAATCGGTCGGGTGCGGCGACGTTGGCGGAATTGCCGCCGCTTCCGGCGCTTTCCCCGGTTGAAGTGCAGACGCTGTTGCAGCAGAACGCCAATGTGCTGGATGTTCGTCCGGGCGACGAGTTCGCAGCGGGACACGTGCCGGGGTCGATCTGCATCGCGCTCTCGGGACAATTTGCGTCGTGGGCGGGAGGGATTCTGGGGATCCACTCAGAGCCGGTTCTGATCGGCGACTCCGACGCGCAGATTGAGGAAGCTCGGCTGCGGCTGGCTCGTGTGGGCATCGAAGAACTGCGCGGTTACCTGGCGGGCGGCGTGGCGGCGTGGCAAAAGGCTGGGCTCCCGCTGGTGAAGACGGCGCAGATTTCACCTCAGGAACTGAACCAGAAACTGCTTGAGGGAAGCTGGCGGGCGCTCGACGTTCTCGACGTGCGTCGCGAAGGCGAATGGCAAGCGGGTCACATCGCCGAAGTGCAATGCCGGGCGCTCGATACCTTTCCGCAAGGACTGCCGGCAATGGATCGGGAGCGGCCGGTTGCGGTTCACTGCAAAGGCGGATATCGCAGCATGATTGCGTGTAGTTTGCTGGAGCGCGCCGGCCATGGCAACGTGATCAACGTGGCGGGAGGCTTCGACGCGTGGCATGCCGCCGGGCTTCCGGAAGTTGCGGAGCAACTCGCCAAGGCATGATGCGTCTTATCATCGACGGATTCGTGATTGTGGTGGCACTTCTCTCGTGGTCCAGTGCCGCGCCTGCTCAGGTATCAGCCGCGGCGATCGACAGCTTGTTCTCGAAGTTCACCAGCGCGCACGATCCCGGTTGCGCGGTGCTGGTGATCAAGGATGGCCAGCCGGTATTCCGGAAAGGATATGGCGTGACCGATCTGCGAACGTTGCAGAAGATCGGTCCGGAAAACGAACTTTCGGCTGGCGTCACTCACGAAGCAATTCACAGCTACTGCGGCGATGCTGCTGGTTCACGATGGCAGGCTGCACTACGAAGACCACCTCGCCGATGTTTTTCCAGACTTTCCCACTTATGGGAAGACGATTACGATCCGCGAGTTGCTGAACCACACTTCTGGACTCGTCGATTACGAAGACATCATGGCGAAGCAGTACGCAGGTATTCCCGATGACAAGATCCCACAGATCAGGGACGCCGGCGTGCTCGACCTATTGAACCGGCAGACGGGCACGAAGTTTATGCCCGGCACGCGCTGGGAATACAGCAATTCGGGTTACGTGGTACTGGCCATGGTGGTGGAGAAACGGTCGGGGATGAGATTTGGGGACTTTCTGCGCCGGCGAATTTTCACGCCGCTCGGGATGACAGATACGGTCGCGCACGAGAAAGGCAGGGGCGAGGTTACACATCGCGCCTACGGGCACACCAGGACAACGACCGGATGGGACCAGACAGATCAGAGTTCGACTTCGGCTACCTTGGGCGACGGCGGCGTTTATACGTCGCTCGACGACCTTGAAAAGTGGGAGCACGCATTGGCCAATCACACACTGCTCAGCGCGAAAGAAATTGAGCCGGCTTTGACCCCCGCGATCGCGGCAAACGGCGCTCCTCTGCGGCAATCGGACGGCAGCCTTGCTCCGCTCTACGGCTTCGGATGGTTTCTCAATCCATATCATGGGCATCGCCGCTACGCTCATTATGGCGAGACGGTGGGATTCCGCACCGCCATTCAGCGCTTTCCCGATGACCGTCTTACCGTGATTATCCTGGCAAATCGCGCCGAGGTGGACGCGCCCGCTCTGGCCGAAAGCGTGGCTGATTTGTATTTTTCGAAGCGCTAGCGGGAATGCCGTCAGTCCATTGTGGCGGCTTGCGCTTTTGCGGGGAGTGTTTCGCGGCGGGCCGGAAAGTTGGGCAGAGCCGACATCAGGCGACGGGTGTAAGCGTGGACGGGCGCGGTGAAGATCTGTTCGGTTGGGCCGCACTCGACAATCTGGCCTTCGTGCAGGATGGCGATGCGCTGGCAGATTCCGGCGACTGAAGGGAGATCGTGCGAGATGTAGAGGATCGACATGCCGATTTCGCGATTGAGGCGCGCAAACAGCTCCAGGATTTCGGACTGCGTGATCACGTCGAGCGAGCTGGTGGCTTCATCGGCGATTAAGAGCGCGGGGCGATGCATGATGGCCATGGCGATCAGGACGCGTTGCGCCTGGCCGACGCTGAGTTGGGAAGCGCGCTTGTTCAGAAAATCCCGGTCATTTTCGCTGCTTGGCAGGCTGACACTTTTCAAAGCGGACTGGATGGCGCGGTCGCAGTCTTCACCTGCGGCGGCGCTGTCGCTGTGCGCACGCCAGGCTTCCCTTAGTTGCGTGCGGATCTGGAGCGCGGGGTTGAGCGAGGCAAGAGGACTCTGAAGCACAAGGCTCAGGGAACGTCCGCGGAGGTCGCGCAATTCCCGTTCGCGCAGGGCGAGCAGATCGGCGCCCTGAAAAATAATGTTGCCTTCCACGATGGCGTGCTGGCGGCCGAGTAATCCGAGGATGGCCATCGCCAGCGTACTTTTGCCGGAGCCACTCTGGCCGACCAGGCCGACAACTTCGCCGCGCGCGATTTCGAGCGAGAGTCCGCGGAGCACTGGAGCCTTGCCGGGATAGCGCACGGTCACTTGCGCCGAGAGCAGGCTGCGCGAGGTGTCCGTCGGCGTTGTCATAGTCATGAACTCGGTTATCGGCTCGCCCGCGTGGTTGGGTTCAGGGTGAGGCGCTCGGCGTTCCAGAATGTTTGCGGAGAAAGGATGCCGGGATTCGCGCCCTGGACTGCACTGGAGATGGCGGACAGCGCATTCTGATTGACCAGGTAAATAAAAGGCGTCTGTTCGGCGGCGATTTCCTGCACGCGATCGAAACTCTCCTTGCGCTTCTTCGGATCGGCGGTGGACGCTTGCGCGCGCATCAGCCGGTCAACTTCGGCTTCCCATGCGGTTTCCGGAGACTTCTGTTGCGGATTCCAGGCGTGATCTTCGGCCGAGCTCAGCCAGATGTTCATCTGACCGTTGGGATCGAGGTCGACATTGCGAAAGCCGAGCATCGCGGCCTCGTAATTAAATTTCTGCGAGATGCGCTCGATGAGCGAAGGGAAATCAAGCGTGACCACGTTGACCTTGATGCCTAGCTTCCCGAGATCTTCCTGCACCATGACGGCCATGCGTTCTCTCGGTTTACTGCCCGCATTGGTGACGATGGAAAACTCGACGGCGTTGCCCCCCTTATCGAATAACGTCCCGTTTTGCAGGTGGAAACCGTCGGCTTGCAGGCGCTGCAGAGCAGCGTCGGGACGATACGGTTCGGCCTTGAGCTTGTTGTTGAACCAGAATTTGTTGGCAGGCGAAACCGGGCCGACGGCGGGCTGGGCGTGACCATTGAAGACCACGCGGCTCAGATCCTCGCGGTTGATGGCTTGCGAAATCGCGCGCCGGAAATTGGTGGAGCGAAACCAGGCGCGCTTGTACTCGGGGATGGGAGCGCTGGCCACCTGATTGAACCACATGAAATCGGAATCAAGCGAGGGCCCGGCATCGTGCGCGAGCTGCGGCGAAGTGGCGGCCAGGCGGTCGAAGTAATCGCTGTCGATGACGTTGATCAGGTCAAGCTCGCCGCGCTTGAAGCGCAGCATCTCGACGTCGCGATTCGATTGAATGTCGAGCCGGATCGCATCGAGATAGGGCAAGCGGCGTCCCTCGGCATCTTTTTTCCAGTAGTTGGGATTGCGGCGCAGAAGCACGCTCGATCCCGCTTTGTATTCAGCAACCATGAACGGCCCGAGCACGGCCGCTTCCTTTTTGGGAGAATGCGCGGACATGATGGCAACCTGATCGAAGAGGCGCTCAAGTCCGGCAATGGGAGCGGGAAAAACGATGGAGATCTGGTCCGGCGCAATAATTTTTGTGCTGACGGCGCCGCTGCTGGAACGGAATGCGTCTCCGGTTGAGGAGTGCAGCGCGGGATCCATGAGCCGTTGCGTGGTGAAGGCAACATCCTCGGAGGAAAACGGACTGCCGTCAGAGAAGGTAATACCGCGGCGGAGCTTGAAGGTAATCTGCTTGCCGTCGTTCGAAACCTGCCACGATTCCGCCAGTTCGGGTTCGAGGTCTTGCGTATGGCGGTTGACACGCACCAGCACACCGCCGGTCAGATAGCGGATCGAAAGGGAAGAATCGTCGTCGACCAGGAGCGGATCGAAAGTCTTCGGCTCGGAGCGCAGGCAGAAGCGCAGCTCACCGCCGCTCTGGGAGAACGCCGAGACGGATGCCAGAGTAAATAGCAAAAGCGCGAAACAAAGAAGAAGTCGTAAGAATGCTCGGCGGCCAATCACGCGGTCACCTCCTCGTTCGACAAGAGCAACTGGAACGACGTCATGACAACGATCAGCAGCAGCAAAGGCACCAGCCGCCACGGTTCTTCGCGAAACGAAATCAAGCCTTCCAGTTCGCGCAGCAAACTTCCCCATGAAGGGAGCGGTTCGGCAACGCCCAGGCCGAGGATGCCTAGATTCGCCTCGGCCAAGATGAAGACCGGAATCGAAATCCAGAACTGCGCATACAGTACCGGCTTCAGGTTGGGCAGGACATGAACAAAAAAGAGGCGCGGACCGTGCAGGCCTGAAGCGCGAGCCTGCAAAACGAAATCGGAATTGCGCAAGGCGTCGGCGCTGGTCGAGAGCACGCGCGCGGAAGCGGCCCAGCCGAGCAGACCGAGGATGAGAAACGTAATCAGGACCGAGACCAGCGGAGAAACGTTCAACGGCAAAAGCGCACGAACCGTGATCAGCAGGAAAAGCCAGGGCAGAGAAAGAAACAGGTCGGTAAAGCCCCGGGCCAAACGCAGCCAGATTCCGCCCAGGTATCCTGCGAGGCCGCCCATCAGAGCGGCCAATACGGTGGAGACCAGAGCGGCGGCGGGGGCGAGCAGGAGCGAGATGCGCGTGCCGTAAAGAACGCGCGCGAAGCGATCGCGTCCAACTTCATCGGTGCCGAGCAGATGCTGATGCGAAGGAGGCGCACTAGGGGCTTCGCGAAATTGCCGGGCGTATCCGGCGGGCGCCAGCCAATTTGCGGCCAGCGAAAGCGCGCACACGGCGAGCACCACCACACACGCCAGCTTGCGGGCTGCGTTCATGCGGCGTTTATACCTCGCGTGGCCTCTCGGGGCCTCAACATGTAGTTCATTACATCGGCCCCAGAGTTTGCCAGCAAGGTTACAAGCGTAACCAGCACGGTCAGATTGACGAGCAGTGGAAGATCTCTGGAAAGCGCGGCCTGCCAAGCGAGTTGACCGATGCCCGGCAGTCCGCATAAGGCTTCGACGGGAATGCTTGCGCCGAGGGCGATGCTGACGGTAATGCCGGCGAGAGCGATCATCTGCGGACCGGCGACGGGAAGCACATGCCAGGCCAGGATGCGAACTTCGCCGAGTCCGCGGGCGCGAGCGGCGGTGATGTGCGGCAAGGTGTAGGCCCTGGCGAGCACATTGCGCGAATAGCGATAGATCCTGGGGAACACGATCAGAGCGATGGCGAGATATCCGGGAGCGTTGAGGATTACGGAAAGCAAGGCCAGCACCGCTGCCGGAATGCAGAGGAACGCGCCGCTGACGGTGGTGCCCAGAATTTCATAAGCGAAGCGACGCCAGAGGCAGGCGGTGAAGGCGAGAGTCGAGGCCAGCAACCAGGCCAGCAAAAGGCCAATGCCAGCCACGCGTAGGGTGACGGGCCAGCGCTCGCGCAAAAGATTTTGCACGGGCTGGCCAAGGGCATGAGAGGTTCCGAGATCGCCGTGAATGGCGCCGCGGAGATAGCCGGCGTAGAAGCTGAGGATGTTGTGTTCACCGGCGCGCGACTGACGCAAGGCGCGCACACTTTCGGCGTTCAGGCTGGGGTCGAGTTCGCGCTCGTCGGCATCGAAGCCGGGAGCCAGGCGCACCAGCGTGGCCGACAGCAGTCCGCCCAGCAGGACGAGCGCGGCGATGGCCCCCAGGTGCCGTAGGATTTTCCAGAGCAGCGTTTTCCGCAGCAGCATGAGAACGTCCTAGTTCACCGTCGCACCCCGCGTGCGGGAGGCGGGAAGATTCGCATCGCGTTCGGGTCCGGATTCGGAGTGGTGAAGCTTCTTCATGGAGTACATACGGCGGTCGGCTTCGGCGAGCAGTCGCTCGATGTCGAAACTATCCTCGGGACAGAACGCCGTTCCCACGCTTAGGCCAACCAGGTCGTGGCCGGTAATTTTTCTGCCGGAATCGACGGCCAGTTGATTGAGACGGCTGGCCTTTTCGCTGGAAGCGTTCGGGCTCAGCCCGGGAGCGACGATCACGAATTCATCTCCGCCCATGCGGGCAACGTAATCGTAGTCCCGGCAGGTTTCCTTCAGGTGGCCGGCAAAATCCTTCAGCAGGTTGTCGCCTTCGAGGTGGCCATAGAGATCGTTAATCTGCTTGAAGTTGTCGAGGTCGCAGACCATCACCGCGAGGGCCGTGCCGGTGCGGCGGCAGCGGGCCAGTTCGCGCGACAGATGAACAAACAACGAACGGGCGTTGGGCAATCCTGTTAAATAGTCGGTGGTTGCCGAGTCCTCGGCCAGTTGATACTTGAGTGCATTTTCGACCGAGAGCGCGATCTTCGAGCTGACGGCGAGCAGGATGCGCAGATGATCCGCCGAGAAAGCATCGCGGTCGGCACAGTACATGGCCAGCACGCCGACCACGCCGTTGAGTCCTTCGAGCGGCACAGCGAGAATCGAGCGCAGCCTGGTGAATTTCGCGGGATCGCTCATATATCCGGCTTCGGCCTCGGGGTTGCCATTGACGATTGGCTTGCGTTTTTCGGCGACCCAGCCACACAACCCTTCTCCCAGGCCAACGTTCAGCGATGAGAGCAGCCGGAAGTTGTCGCCGCTCACCAATTCAGGCAACAGCCTGCCGTCCTTCAAAAGAAACACAGCCATCGAATCGTAGGGAATCATTTTGCGCAGCCGCATGGAAAGCACGGAAAGCGTTTCGCCGAGGCTCAACGAGTTGCCGAGATCCTGGCTGAGTTCAAACATGGTCTGCGCCTCCTGGCGGGCCGAGGCAATCGAGGAGAGAAAATCCGCGTCGTTCGCCGGGCTGGAAATCGGTGCAGAGTGCTCGAATCCCGCCGCTGGCTCTAAGCCTGCATCAATGCGAACGTGGGCCGATGTTGGGAGAGTCGTCTCTTCCGCGGTCATCGAATCCGACTTCACCATGATCTCTAGTTCGCGGTAACGGCGTTTCAGGATCTCGACAATTCTGGGTTCGAAGGCCGAGCCCGACATGGAGGCGACCTTCTCCATGGCGGCATCGAGCGACATGGCGCTGCGGTACTGGCGATGCGATGCCAGTGCGTCGAGGCAATCGACCGCCGCAAGGACACGCGCGCCCATCGGAATCTGCTCCCCTTTCAGTCCGTCGGGATAGCCCGTTCCGTCCCAGCGCTCGTGGTGCGAGCGCACGATGGGTGCGACCGGATAAGGAAACGCCACGCGCTGCAGGATTTCCGCGCCCACTAGCGCGTGGATCTTCATTTTCTCGAATTCTTCCGGGGACAGACGCCCGGGCTTGTTGATGATGTGTTCGGGAATCGCCAGCTTGCCGATATCGTGCAGCAGCGCGGCCGCGCGCAGCGCCTCGATTTCTTCTTCGGGAAAACCCAGTTCCTTCGCGACCGCAACCGCGAATACGCGCACGCGCTGCAGGTGTTGGTGCGAGGTGTGATCCTTAGCTTCGATAGCCAGCGCCAGGGACTCGATGGTGCGCAAGTGCAGCGAGGCAACCTCTTCTGCATTGCGTTTTTCGATCTCGACCTGTTTCTTTTCCGTGGCCAGTTTGGCGAGATAAAGATGATACGAGCGATAGACCCAGTAGACCAGAGGAAGAACCAGAAGCGAGGTTTGCCATCCCACCTGTTTGCTGATGAAACCCACGGCAAACACCACCGCTGCGCCGACCATGTAGAAGGGGAACGACCAGAAGTGGCATTCCGTCCAGACCTTGTAAGCCGGCTTGCCTTCGGTCACCGAGATGATCACTGCAACTGGGACCGTGTTCGCCAGGAAAAAAACCAGGGCAGTGATGACCAGCAGCGGCAGCGTGCCCGCCCCGAGCACCCGCTGCAAATCGTGATAGGCGAAGTACGACAGGACGATTGCGTTCGCCATCATGCTGAAGACGTTGAAGACGATCTTGACCGGAACCAACTTCTGCCGCGTTCCTAACAAGCATTGCGCCAGAGTCGCGGTGCAGCCCAGGACCATCGTTTCGGGAAGGTTCAGTTCGAGCACGCTCAGCAAAATGAACAGGAAGTTGACCGACATGGTGCCGTCGATGCCGGGCAGTTGAATCTTAAGACTTGAAGCAAGAACGGCGACCAACAGGTAGCAGACAAATCGTGTCAGGTCGACACTCTGCCAGTGCAATAGGGCGTGTGCCAGCGCCGCTATGCCGAGCGCAGCGGTGGCTCCGATAAACAGTCTTGCCCGAAAGGACATAGGCCGACCCGCAACTTCTGCTCACACCGCGTGCAACTGAACATCCACGCCGGTGATTTTCATTCCCTCTGTCACCGCGTTGATTCCGCGACAGTTATGCTTACCGATGGCGCAATGCTCCCATGCCCATCGTCAGACTGATCCCAAAAGTGTCCGGGCCTGGCCACTTTTTGGCCCATCAAAACCAGTTCCACGCGCACCTGAAAATCTGGCTCTCCCGTTGTAACCGATAGTAGGTCAGTCTCCAGAGAATCACGTACTTACCGAGGTAACTACAGATGTGGAGATGGCAGCATGCAGCGCGAGATGAAAGTCAAACCGTGGTGTCACTCTTAAGTAAGAGGTATGAGGTAGTTACTTCAGTGTGAGGGTCATTGCTGAACAACGCCCCAAAGTGATCGAGGTTGTGGCAGCATCTTGTAGAAGGGCGCGTATTTTGCAATTGCCTGAGGTTGATATCTGAGGTTGGTGGATCCGGCGGGCGCAGCGCAAAGTGACACTCCCCCTTTAGCCATTGACGCAGAAATGCCAATTTCATCGAAGACTCCGCCAACGGAGAGCGCGCAGAAATCCGCAACTGGGAACGGAGCTTGCCATATCTCCACTCGGGCGGGTGAGGCCATTCTTCTGCCCGTGCTGCAGCCCGGCATTCTGGACCAACTGCAAGACGCTGTCTTTACCACTGACCTTCATGGAATCATTACTAACTGTAACCAGGGTGTAAGTCGATACGGCTTTGCGGTGAAAGAACTGGTTGGCCGAAAGATCGCCGATGTGTACGGCGTCAGACGGCAGGCGTTTCTCGCCACGGGGGCGATGGCATCAGTTCTTGAGAAAGGACGTTTCGAGGGCGAGCTCCGCGGCCGCACGAAATCCGGCCAGGACTTCGATGTTCATCTGTGTTTGACGCTACTGCGCGATTCGAACGCAGATCCAGCAGGCATTCTGGGATTCTCGATCGATGTCACCGGGAAGAAGCTTCTGGAGACTGATTCTTCGCCGAAGCCGGCCGCAGTGGCAGCCTGCGGGGTTCCACTGGCGCGGCGAGAAATCGGCGGCACACAATTTCTGATCGCCAGCCCGATCATGCATAAGTTCATGGGCATGGTGGACCGTGTCGCCGGGCACACCGAGACCGTGCTCGTAACTGGCGAAACCGGCACTGGCAAGGAGTTAGTGGCGCGCACCATCCACGAATCCTCGTACCGGCGCAAAAATGGGCTGGTGGACATCAACTGCGCCGCCCTGCCCGAACATCTGGTGGAGAGTGAACTGTTCGGCTACGAGAAGGGAGCCTTCAGTGGCGCCGATTCCTCGAAGCCGGGCTTGTTTGAACTGGCCGACAAGAGCACGATTTTTCTCGACGAAATTGGCGAATTGCAGCCGCAAATCCAGGTGAAATTGCTGCGGGTTCTGGACGGCGCTCCGTATTATCGTCTGGGTGGGAATCGAAAAATCACGGTTGACGTGCGCGTGGTCGCGGCCACCAATCAGGATCTTGAGCTGGCGGTGAAAGAAGGACGCTTCCGCAAAGATCTTTTTCACCGGCTGAGCCAGTTCCAGCTGCGCGTTCCGCCCTTGCGCGAGCGTCCCGAGGATATTGCCGCGCTGGCGCGCCACTTCCTGTCGCTGAAAGCGACGAATAAAGTTTTTGCAGCAGACGCACTGGTTGCCCTGCAGGCTCATCCTTGGCCGGGTAATATCCGCGAACTCAGGAACCTGGTCGCGAAACTCGCGATGGCGACGGAGGACCGGCAGATCACGGGTGCCGAAGTTGTCGCCGAGTTGTGTGGTGGGACCATGGCCGCACCCCATGCCAGCGGCGCGGTGCCGCTCGGCAACCTCGAAAACATGGAAGAGCAGATGATCATTCGGGCGCTCGAGCAAACCGGCGGGCATCGCACCCAGGCCGCCGAGCAGCTTGGAATTTCCCGCCGCACGCTTAGCCGCAAACTGCGCGAGTATGAGATCGACGTGCCTTCGGGCGATGGCTCGGCAAAGCTCGGCATCATCAGTGAGGACCAGCAGAAGTTCTTTCGCTCCAAAGTCAATCTGTCCGTCACTCTGAAAAATGCGCACGGCAAGGAATTGCAGGTGCAGGCAGTCAACCTGAGCACGGGAGGCATGGGACTCGATGTGGTGAGCGATCCGAACGGTTTTGCCGGATTAGTCGACGTTAGTTTTCTCTTGCCAGAGAGCGAAACTGTGATCCAGGCGAAAGGCCGGTTGGTATGGGCCGACGCCGGAGGAAGAGCGGGCCTGCGATTTGTCGTGATCGAACCCACCCTGTTCGAGCAACTGCAACACTGGACGAATCGGAAAATGAAGGATGAAGGGTGGGAGATTCCGTCCTGAGTTCGCGCGCGTAAAGCGGTGCATTCTGGAAAGGACAGATACAGCCTGAAGAGCTAAAGGCCTAACAGGCTGCGGAAAAATTCTGATCCGCGCAGGCTCTTGGGAAGGGCACGACTTTCAGTCGTGCCGCAAGCCGTTGACAATGTGTTGCGCCTGAGGTGAGCCTCTCGCGACCTTGTCGAGTTTTTCCGCAGCCTCCCAAGAGCTAAAAGCCAACGGGACAAACCCTTCAGTAACCTGTTGTAACCTTCAGTAACCTGTCGTCATACGTCCTTTCGTGCCATTCTCTTCTTGCCGTTAGAAGCCCATCGACCGCAACCGCAGGCCCAACTCTCGCTGCGGTTGCGGATCTCAAGCGAGGTTCATTCATGTTGCAGTCTCCGGAACCGAAGTACTCTCCAAACGCGGCCCCCACCAACAGTTACACTCCGGTCAAGCCGGCCACCTCACCCATGGATCAGGCCAACATCGGACGCTCGCTTGTCATCAAGGGTGAAGTGACGGGCGCGGAATCGCTTTTCATTGACGGACGCGTCGAAGGGACCATTAACTTTCCCGACAATCGCGTCACCATCGGCCGCAACGGAAACGTCGCGGCAAACATCACCGCCAAAGAAGTCGTGATCATGGGCAAAGTGCAGGGCAACGTCGAGTGCGCGGACCGGTTGGACATCCGCGGCGAAGGCTTGCTCTCGGGCGACGTAATCACGCATCGCATCAGCGTCGAAGAAGGCGCGATCCTCAAGGGTGGCGTCGAAGTGCGCAATCCCGAAAAGAAAGATCAGAAGACGCAGGCGCAGATCCAGAACAAGCCGGAACCACCAAAAGCGATGGCCGCGACCGCGGGCAACGCATAATTTCGCGACGCCGATTTCGAAGTTGCACGAAAGGAAGGCGATGGAGGGACGGGCGTCTTGCTCGTCCAGCCGGGCGAGGATACCCGGCGCTCCATCGTTTTCTTTTTCTGGATCGATTACTCTTTCGGCTTGAAGTCGAGGGATGCCGAATTCATGCAGTAGCGCAGCCCGGTTGGCCCAGGGCCGTCCGGAAACACGTGGCCCAAATGCGCATCGCAGCGGGCACAGCGCGCCTCGGTGCGAGTCATACCATAACTAGTGTCGGTGTGTTCGGCGATGTTCTTGCGGTCGGCGGCGGCGAAGAAGCTCGGCCATCCGGTTCCCGAATCAAACTTTGTTTCCGAGCCAAACAGCAGTGCGCCACAGCAGACGCAGTGGTAGGTCCCGTCATCGTGCTTGTTCCAGTACTGGCCGGTGAATGCGGGCTCGGTACCGCAGGCGCGAGCCACCTGATACTGCTCAGGAGTGAGTTGCTGCTTCCACTCGGCTTCGGTCTTGGTGATCTTTTCCGTGGCGATCTGGTCGCTGAGTTTTTCGGTCATATTGTGTCTCCAGAAATAAGATGTGGGAAGGGCGCGAAAGTTGCAAACTCCGCCGGTGGTAAGACGGATTAACGACGAGCGCATCCGGACCTGCGTGATTGCGGTAGAGGGTAGAGGAATCTTGGATATGCGGCTAGTGCGCCAGAGGGTGATTGGCGCCGAGCAGAAGACCGATGCCGGCTCGTTTCCGCAGCTCCGACAGCAGTGCGCTAGCGGCGTTCAGGTAGGTGGTGTTGGGATCGGATGTGTCGGCCCACACCGCTTCATAGACAATCTTTGCCGCTTCCTTCGCGTCCATGTGGAGAGCGGCTTCCATGCGGTCGGCCTGCTGACGCGCCTCGCCGTAGCAGGTATGACAAACGGCGGCTGGTTCGGTGGCCCCGCTGTGCTGGTGTTCGAGAACGCACCGGAACGTGGCCGCGGCGTTGATCTGACTGTGGGAAGCAAAAGCCTGCGACTTGATCTCTTTCAGGAGACGTGCGCGTTCGTCGTCGATTTGCGCGCCGGTTGCCGGCTGCGGCACGGTGGAAGTCATCGAATACGCCGCCGGGGCGGTGGGCGAGACCCGATCCGGCGACTTGCAGATCGGACAAACGTGCATGTCAGCGGGATAATAGGCGTGGCAGCGCGAACAAGGCAGCCCGTAGCCGATGGCTTTCTTCTCCGGCGCCAAAGGGAATTCGGGCGCGGACCCCGATGGCAGATGCCGCTCCGGTGTGGATAGTACAGCAGGGTTGACAGATTTCTCCCGAACTTGCTTGGCCGCGATGGTTTCCATTGATCTTTCCTTTAACCGACCGGGCGGCGCTGCGAGCGCCGCGTTTTCCTCTTATTATTCTAGGTTTGTTGAGGGCCGGAGGCGATACACGTCAGTGCATACGAAATAATGCCCGATGGTGCATGTCGTTGCGAGTTACTTTGCGAGTCACGTTGCGAGTTACTTCGCGGGTTACTTCGAGGTTGTGATCAGCCGGACGACCTCCTGGATGCGGGCCCGGTAAAGGTTCTGGCTGGGATCCATACGGGAAGCGATTTCGAGTTCTCCGAGGGCCTCTTCATATTGGTTCAGAGCCATCAGGCAGGCGGCGAGGGAATAGTGATTCTGGGCGCTCGGTTCGAGCCGGAGGGCCTCGCGAAATTCTTTTTCAGCCTCGGCCAGTTGTTGAGTGTTCACCAGCGCGGTGCCGAGATAATGGTGGGCCAGGCCGGATTCGGGATTGAGCAGTACCGCTTTGCGCAGCACACCCACGGCTTCCTTATCCCTTCCGGAAAGCAGCAGGGCCTGCCCCAAAACGCGGTGTTCGGCCGCTCCGGTGGGATTGGCGGCGATGGCGGCCTGTAACTCGCGAATAGCAGAGGGGTAGTCACGCCTGGACATGTAAGCGCGGGCCAGGCAGTTGTGACCGCCTTCCCACTCCGGACTCTGACGGTAAAGATCCGTAAATTCCGTGATGGCGTTATCGAAGTCTTCCTTGTCGCAAAGGGTGTTTCCCAGGTTGTTGCGGACGCTGGCTTCGTCGGGATTGAGGCGCTTGGCCGAGCGATATTCCGCGATCGCCTCATCCAGTTTGCCCTGATCGTGCAGGACAACGCCAAGATTGCTGTGCGCCTCCCAGAAGTCGGGGCGCAGGCTGAGGGCGTGGCGATAGGCGATGGCGGCGCGGCGCAGATCTCCCTGATCGCGGTGCGTGATTCCCATGTCGAAGTAGACGTCCGCGTTCGCGAGCGAGCCGGCGGGTTCGCGCGCGAGGGCTTCGTCGAAGGCGTGCAGGGCGGCGTCGTAGCGGCCATTGGCATAGAGCGCGAGTCCGAGGTAGCGGTAGGCTTCGGCGTTGGCGGGATCCATGCTGAGGGCGGTGCGCGCTTCGGCGAGGGCGTCATCGGCATCGTCTGTCCGGTAAAACAGATAAGAAAGCTCGCTGTGCGTTTCGGGGAAACCGGGCATCAGGCGCGAAGATTCCGTGAATTCGTCGAGCGCTTCGTCGAATCGGTCTTGCCGGCGCAGGATGGTCCCGAGGACAAAATGCAGCGTGGCATCGTTTGCATCGTTGTCCGCATCGTCGCGAAGAAGCGCGCGGATCTTGTCTTCGGCGGCTTTGAAGTTCTTGTCGTGAACCAGAGCGGTAACCAGTGCTGCCGCAGTGGAGCAGGCGCAGGGGGCGCTGGCGGTTGACTTTCGGTCGGGATTTCGGTCGGGATTCCGATCCGAAGTCCGGGCCTGACTCAGCCGCTCGAGGTTCTGAAGCAAGCCCGCGTCAGCCCCGGCCTTTTCGAGGGCGCGGGTGCATTGCATGGTGGCGTGGCAGGAAAGATTCCGGGCGGCGTCCGGCGTTTGGGCGTTCTGTGTGTGGAGCAGGCGCTGGATCCGCGCGCTCGAAATGCCCCCCGCCAGCCACAGAAAAATGGCGTCGGAAGCGGGAGTGGACGGGGCCTGTTCAGCCTGCAAAGAACCTGCCGCCAGTAAAAGCAAAAGACATTTCAGGACACAGCGTTTCACGAAGCCTCCGGCGGGTTTGACGCGCGAGAATCGCCCTGTGGCCAAAATAGTCCCACGGTGGTGTCGACGATAGGTCACGGAAGTAATTTCGTGGGACATGCCCCAGCGAGGCAGGGTAGCGATCCTGGCGGCAATCGGTGAGACTCCCGGGATCAGTTGGAGTACACTACATAGTGGATGTGCTGTCCGGTGCTCCCGCTCGGCATGTTCGGTTCGGAGGCTTTATGTTTGAAGGTTTGTTTCAACCCATGCATCTGCTGGTGATCTTCTTCATCGCGTTGCTGGTCTTTGGCCCCAAGAAATTGCCCGAGTTAGGCAAGGGGCTGGGCGAGGGCATTCGCGCACTGAAAGAAGGTATGAAGGATAACAGCAACGATACCAAGGCTGAAACCAAGCCTGAAGTTAAGCCCGAGAATAAGGCCTGAGTGCGCGGTAACTTCCTGGTTGCCTGCGTCCGAATTGTCGCTAGTTCGACATAACCTCTGCATCCAAACTAAGTAATTTTGGCAGCGGGGGAGTTTTGTACTCGCTCCCTGCCAGTCGGATACCAGATGTGTCCGCGCCAGCTAGTGTTTATCCCCTTGCTCAACGAAAAACTTCCCGGTTTCCCCCGCTGAAAAATAGCGCGAGGTCACCGTCTTCTTGCGGGTAAAGAACTCGACCGCATCCCAGCCGTGAACGTGCAGATCGCCAAAGAACGAATCCTTCCAGCCGGAAAACGGAAAATAAGCTGGCGACGCGGCCACGCCGATATTCACGCCCACCATGCCGACTTCGATGCGCCGGCTGTATTCCCGCACCGCCGCGCCGTTTTCCGTGAAGATCGAAGTGCCATTGCCTCGCGGATCGCTATTCACCAGTGCAATCGCCTGCTCAAGCGTATCCACGTGCATCACGGAAAGCACCGGCCCAAAAATTTCTTCGCGAGCCACCCGCATCTCCGGCTTCACGTGGTTAAGGATGGTTGGGCCCACAAAATTTCCGCCCGCCGGAACGCCCGCTGGACGCCGGCCATCGACCAGCAACTCCGCGCCTTCTTTCACTCCGCTCTCGATCGCTTCATGAATGCGCGCGCAGGCGGCGCTCGAAATCACTGGCCCCAGGCTCGCCTTCGCATCCATGCCATCTCCGGCAATCAGTTTTTCGGCTCCTTCTCTCAATCGGCCCATGATCGCCGTTTGTGCGGACCCAACCGTTACCAGCACCGATCCGGCCATGCAGCGCTGACCCGCGTTGCCGAAGGCGCTGCCCAGAACGTTCGACACCGTCTTATCGACGACTGCATCCGGCATCACGACCATGTAATTTTTCGCGCCACCCAGGGCCTGCACCCGTTTTCCATTTTCCGCCGCGCGCCGGTAAATGTACTTCGCGGTGTTGACCGAGCCGACGAATGAAACGGCGCGAATCCCCGGACTGTCGAGAATTGCGTTGACCGCATCGTGCGCACCATGCACCAGATTCACCACCCCGCACGGCAGACCGATCTCCTCGAAAATGTGAAACATCAGTTCCGATGTAAGCGGAACCTGCTCCGACGGCTTCAAAACGAACGTGTTCCCGTAAACGATGGCAAATGGCAGAAACCACATCGGCACCATGGCCGGGAAGTTGAAGGGCGTGATGGCGGCGCAAACGCCGACCGGCTGGCGAATTGTTTCAGTGTTAATTCCGCGCGCCACACCTTCCAGAATGCGTCCCTGCATCGTCATGGGAGCGGCGCAAGCCACTTCGAGGACTTCGATGGCCCGGGTGATCTCCGCGCGCGCATCCGAATGCACCTTGCCCGACTCGCGCGTGACGGAAGCCGCCAAGTCGTCAATCCGCTGACGGAATTTCTCGCGCAGCGCATAGATAAATTCCGTACGCTCGCCGACCGAACGGGCGCGCCAGTCCGGCAGCGCGGCGCTGGCGGCGGCGACCGTGGCTTCAACCTCGGCAGCACCCGATAACGGGACGCGCGCCAACACTTCGCCGCTAGCCGGGTTGGTCACGTCGAGAAGACCGGACGTCTGCGCCGATATCCAGCGCCCGCCCACGTAGTTCGAGAGAATTCGTGTTGCGGTCTTCTCACTGATCGCGCCGGAGATCGTGTCGGTGATCGCGGTTTTATCTGCCGGCATCTTACCTGCCGCCGTAGGAATAATCGTTTCGGTTGTCATCGCACCCCCTGTTCAAGCTTGCAATCCGTTTCCCAGCCGCGCAAAATGCGGGCTCGCACCAAAGCGTCCAGCGCTATCCGGTGCCCCCAGTTGTTTGGTTTTACCACGTTTTGCGGTATAGCAACAGCACGGCTGTGGCTGAAATAGGCCAAGGAACATGTATCCGCAGCAAGGCACACAGAGTTTTCGTTAGGGACAGGCACCCACGTCGAGCTGCGTGGAGGGTGGGGCACCCGGCGGAGCCGGATTCCGGGGTACCCCGCACCTGGATGGAGAGGAGGATCAATAAGTGAGAATTACCTGCTCCGGCAGTGATCCGCCATAGCTGCATGATGGAGTCAATCCAGAGGCTGCAATGCGTGGAAGCTGGCAGCCTTTGAGGGCAGCCTGAGGGTTGGGCCATCGGAGATGGATGGGCAGACGAAGAAGCTCGTGGCAGACGTGCTTCTGGCCGCGGTGAAGTGAGAGCGCTTCCCACGTGAGTGACGTCTGGCGGTAGTGTTCTCGAGCTAGGGGCTGGTTTCAGGCGACCCGTCCTTCTTGTGTTTCGTGGAAAAGAGGAACTGCATCCCCAAGTAACCGAAAAATTGCGGCTGGTCACTCGCTGGTCCACGGAAGCTGCGCCCGGCCATGAACAGCAGCACGAAGTGCTCTCCCAGTTTGCAGCGGCCTCCGCCATCATAGGTGTTCCAATGATTGGAACCATTGGTGTTGGCGGTGGCGTACAATTCGCCATCCAGTTCCAGCCTTTTACTGACATCCCGACCCACAACCACTCCGGTAGCCCAGGCTGCGCCGGCTTTGTCGGCGAACCAGTAACCGACTTCTGGATTGACCACGAACGGCCCGATCTTCTTGCTGACCTCGATCGGAAGATAAAACCTGGTGCCGTAATCGACGAGTCCGCGATCGAATGAGGATGTGGGATTGTTGAACTCGAGTTGAGGATAGGTCGAGATCTCTAGTCCCTTCTCATCATTGTCATAGAAACGCCACTTTACGCCCGCCAGAGACTTGCCCAAACCGCTGCGAGTTGGGCCGCCGTCGGTACCATCCACTAGGTACGGCACCTGGTACTTGAGCTGGATGCGGGGACCGAGACCGTAGTTAATATCTACGAAAGGGGCGTTGTAGATGCGCTCGGTGGGATGGCGTTCGCTGTAAGTCATGATATTGATCTCCCAGTTGCCGTCACCGGGAGTGCCGGGGTCGTCGCCGATGAAAGGGGGCCCTCCCTGCGCCGCGGCGGACAGCGAGAGCGCGGCCAGCATCACGAGCAGCAGCGGGCCTGCCAATATGCGATCTGAGACCCTTAAGGTCCCCACGCAGTAATGCCAGCTGGTGATTCCAAATTTGATCAAGCCTACGATCAGCTTAGCCATTGCTGTGGTTTGCCGATTGCCTCGACTAAGTCCCGCAGAAACTCCGCTGCCCGCGCACCATCCACTACACGATGATCGCTTGAAAGCGTCAAGGTCATCATAGGACGGACGCCCGGACGAGCATCGGGACCAACACCGACCGGCACGACTCGGTCTGCGATGGCTCCCACTGCAAGAATCGCGGCCTGCGGCGGAATGATGATCGCGGTGAACGCGTCGACTCCGAACATGCCGAGATTGCTGATCGTGAAAGTACCGCCTGCAATATCGGACGGACGCAACTTGCCACCGCGCGCCCGCTCTGCCAGATCGCGCCGCTGGGCCGCGATCTCGCTCAACGCGGATTTGTTGGCATTGTGAATCACCGGTGCCACCACTCCATCATCTACTGCCATCGCTAGTCCAATATTGATCTCGACATTGGCACGAACGCCATCGCCAGTCCAGCTTGCGTTCATGCGGGAGTGCTTCTGGAGAACACGAGCAACGAGCCCTACCAGGAGATCGGTGTGCGTGAGCTTCAGACCGTGCGATCGTTCAATCCGCGATTCTTCAATCCGCAATTTTTCAATCTCTGACCCGAGCTTCTGCCGCGCCTCGTTCAACGCGCCTGCGTCCACCTCGCGGACGACGAAGAAATGGGGGACCGTCGTCCAGCTTTGCGTGGTGCGTTCCGCCATCAGACGGGAGATGGGACTGCCGCTGTCGACCGGAGCGGGCGGCGAAGCTGCTTTGGATTCCGCCACGGCAAGAATGTCGGAAGCGAGGATTTCTCCACCGGCACCTGATCCGCGCACATCGGCGAGATTGACGCCGCGTTCGCCGGCGAGACGCCGCGTTTTGGGGGAAATCCTAATGGCCTGATTTACGGCTTGCGCAGTGGATGTCGTTGGAGTCGGAGGTTGATTTGCGGACGCTGCAGTTGAAATCGCAGAACCCATGGGAGCGCCGGCGGTAGTTCTTCGTCCCGATTCCACGGCGATTTCATCCGCCGGAGGAACCTCTCCGGGACGCACGATCCAGGCGATGGTTCGGCCAACCGGCACTTCGGTCCCAGCCTGCACTTTGACGCCAGCAAGGACGCCATCGCCGGGGGATTCGATCTCCATTACTGCTTTGTCGGTTTCGATCTCCAACAGCGGCTCGCCTTTGGCGACTGCCTCACCTTCTTTTTTCAGCCACGAAATGAGCTTGCCAGTCTCCTGAGCCATTTCGAGCGCGGGCATAACCACACTGATCGCCATAGTTAGACAGCCGTAGTAAGTAACTCAGTCAGATTGCCATTAGTCTGGAAAAGTCTTGTAGAGACGAGGCTTGCCTCATCTCACACCGACCGCATTCACTCAGTCGCCCACTCCAACGCGTTCTTGCCTGGAACTCGCCTCGATCATCTCGCGCACCCGCTTGCTAGGTTTGGATTCCGTTTCTCGAATCGCGGGAAGCGGACCATCCACCGTGAAATAGTGTCTGCCGGCAACCAGAAGCTCCTCGGCCGGGAAGCGCGTGATGACCTCGTGGCCAGTTTCGGTGACGACGATTTCTTCCTCGATGCGAGCGGCACTCCAGCCATCCGTCGAGGGCCAGAAAGTTTCCAGCGCAAACACCATGCCCGGCTTAATTTCGCACGGGTGATCGAGCGACACGAGGCGGCTGATCACCGGCTTCTCCCAAATGGCGAGGCCGATGCCGTGACCGTACTGCAGCGCAAAGCAGGCTTCTTCGTTCGGGAAACCGAACTCCTGCGCTTTCGGCCACACGGCGGCAATCTCCGCCGTGGTGCGGCCTGGGCGCACAAGTTCAATCGCCGCGTCGAGATATTCTCTGCAACGCTTGTACGCATCGTTCATCGCGTGTGAGGCGTATCCGATCGTGAAGCAGCGGTAGTAACACGTGCGGTAACCCATGTAGGAGTGGAGTATGTCGTAATACACCGGATCTCCTGGACGCAGCACGCGATCCGAGAAAACGTGCGGATGCGGATTGCAGCGCTCGCCTGAGATTGCGTTCACCGCTTCCACGTACTCGGAACCGAGATCGTAGAGCACCTTGCTCACCAAACCCACCGCCTGGTTTTCGCTCATGCCCGGCTTCATGGCGCGATAGAGTTCGTCATAAGCAGCGTCGACCATCATGGCGGACGTGTTGAGCAACGCGATCTCGTCACGCGTCTTGATCAGCCGCGCTTCCGACATGAGCGCCTGTCCATCGACGACTTTGATTCCTTCTTTTTGCAAAGCGAAGAGGACGGGCAATTCGACGATGTCAACGCCTAACGGTTCCTTGTGCAGGCCGCGCATTTCGAGTTCGATGCGAATTTTCTTTGCTACATCCTCCGCGCGCCCCATCTCCGGCGTCATGGCGCCGCGCAACACGGAGATTCCTGCGCGCGACCGCTCTCCGAGCCAGGGACAGTGCAGTTGGTGGTGTTTCGCAGCCGATCCGAAATCCCACAAAATCGGTTCGTCATTTTGCGGAAGGAGCGTGAAGCGATTCGCCTTGTCCTGCGCCCATGTACCGATATGGGTCGCGGTAATGTACCGGACATTGTTCATGTCAAAGCACAACAGCGCACCCATCTCAGACTTAACTAGAAGCTCCTTGGTGCGCGCCAGGCGCTCACGCCGCAGGCGATCGAAGTCAACCCGGTTTTCCCAATCCACCGCCATCGTTCCATATGTGGGTAGAGCCATAACAATCTCCTTTGCTGCAAGGTGCTTCGAAGAACAATTCAGAAGTTAGAAGTTAGAAGTCAGATTGCAGAAGTAAGAACCCTCAAAACGCAGGTACATAGGTTTTCACTTCTGCAATCTGACTTCTTCCTTCTGACTTTCCTTACCGTCCGCAGAGTGCACGGGCGGCCTCAAACACGGTCTGCTCGGTCGGCACGGTTGCATCCTCCAAAGGCGGCGAGAACGGAATTGGAACATGCATCGCGCCCATACGCTTGACCGGAGCGTCCAGATCGTAGAATGCGCCGGTGGCGATCACCGACGCAAGTTCGGCGGTGACGCCATAGCGTTCGTAACCTTCGTCGAGAACGATTGCCCGCGACGTTTTCTTCGCCGAGTCAACCAGAGTTTTTTCGTCAAGCGGCCACATGGTGCGCGGATCGACCACTTCGGCGCTGATTCCGATTTCCTCCAGCAGCGTTGCCGCACCCAGCGCCACTTGCACCATGCTGCTGGTCGCGACCAGAGTGATATCCTCGCCCACGCGCTTCACATCCGCGACGCCCAGGGGAACCGTGTAGTCGTCGGCGGGCACCGCGCCTTTAAGCTTGTACATCATCTTGTCTTCGAAGAAGACGACTGGATTCTCGTCGCGAATCGCAGCCTTCAGCAGCCCCTTGGCATCGTACGGCGTCGAAGGCAGAACCACCTTCAATCCCGGAACGTGGCAGAACCACGCATGCAGCGATTGTGAGTGTTGCGCAGCGGAACGGCGAGTCGCTCCCATCGTCGTGCGCATCACCATCGGCACTTTCCACTTTCCGCCCGACATGTAATGGACCTTGGCAGCCTGGTTGACCATCTGGTCCATGGTCAAAGTGATGAAGTCGCCGAACATGATGTCGACTACCGGGCGCATTCCCGTCATGGCCGCGCCCACGGCGAGCCCGGTGAAGCCCGCTTCGGAAATCGGAGTATCGAGCACGCGGTCTTTTCCGAATTCCTCGAGCAAACCGGAGAGAACTTTAAACGGGGTGCCTGCCTCCGCGACGTCCTCGCCCATAATGCAGACCGTCGGGTCGCGGCGCATCTCTTCGGCCAGCGCCTCGCGAATCGCCTGCGCGAATGTCAGTTCGCGATCGCCGGTTTCAGGCATACACGTCCTGTCCCACCTCATCGACGGTCGGGTACGGCGCCGCTACCGCGAAGTCGACAGCCTTCTTCATCTCAGACTCGAGTTCAGCCTGTATTTGATCAAGCGCCGTCACGTCGGAGAGTTTCTGTTCGATCAGCCACTTTCCGAAATTAGCGATCGGATCCCGCGCCGTCTTCCACGTCTGTTCTTCCTGCTTGGAGCGGTAATATTCGCGGTTGATGTCGCCCACGTGATGTCCATGATAGCGATAGGTATCGCAGAGCAGGAATGCAGGACCGTCACCGCGGCGGGCGCGATCCACCAACCGCTGCGCGATGCCATGGACGGCGCGCACGTCCTGACCGTCCACGCTGGCGGCTTCCAGGCCGAAGGCCGTCGCCCGCGTCAAAATATCTCCGGCTGTGGTTTCCGAGTAATGCGTATATTCCGTGTAGAGATTGTTCTCGCAGACGTAGATCACCGGAAGCTTGAAAAGTTGGGCGAGGTTCATCTCTTCGTACAGCACACCCTGGCCGAGCGCGCCTTCTCCGAAGAAACACACCGACACTTGGCGGGTACCGAGACACCGAGCCGAAAACGCGGCTCCAGTGGCAATGCCGGCGCTGCCGCATACGATCGCATTCGCTCCCAGGTTGCCGGTCGCCGGGTCCGCAATGTGCATGGAACCGCCTTTGCCCTTGCAGTACCCGGCCTTCTTGCCCAGCAGTTCAGCGAACATTCGATCGGGGGAGGCGCCTTTCGCCAAACAATGTCCATGACCACGATGCGTGCTGGTGATGTAGTCGGTACGCTCGAGCGCTTCACATACGCCCACCGCGATCGCCTCCTCACCGATGTAAAGATGCGCCAGGCCGGGCATCAGCGCCCGCGTGTAAAGTTCGTTGACCTGCGCTTCAAACTGGCGGATGGCGACCATCTGCCGGTACATCCGCAGCCACAAATCGACTTTTTCCGAAGCTTCTCTCGGCGCGGCAGCAGTCGTCATTTTTGAACTCCCGTAGTTACCCCCGACATGCGCGCCAAAACATCGAAGACGACGGCGAAATCCAGCTTCTCCCAGCCCATGCCGCGCGCGGCGGTCAGGAACTCGTTGCTGACGGCAGTGGTCGGAAGGGGAACATTCAGCTTGCGACCCAACTCCATCGCCATGAGCATGTCCTTCTGCATCATGTTGACGTCGAACCACGGTTCTTCCGGTTGCCGCAGGACGAAAGGACCGCGGTAGTGAATCATGGGCGACGCGATCGCGCTGTGAATCATAACGTCGACTGCGACTTCCCGCGGAATCCCGCTCTTTTCCGCCAGCAGCACGCCTTCGGAAAAAGCCAGCATCTGCACTGCCAGACTCAGATTCACGGCAATCTTCATGGCCACCGCCACGCCGTTGTCGCCGACATAAGTCACCTTTAGCCCAATATCCGAAAGCAACGGCTTCAGGCGATCAAACGTTTCTTTGCGGCCACCGACCATCACTGAAAGCTTGCCTTGCTGCAGGGTGATGACGCTGCCCGAAACCGGCGCGTCCACCATGTCGGCGCCCTTCTCGCGAACTTTCGCAGCCAGCGCACGGCTCACTTCCGGGCTCACGGTGCTGATGTCAATGTGGAACTTGCCAGCGCCAAGGCCAGCGAGCAATCCATCCGGCCCGTCCGTCACTGCTGCGAGCGCTGCGGCGTTCGTCACCATGGTGAACGTCACATCCGACGCAGCCGCCACAGCCTTGGGAGAATCGCCAAGTTTCATGCCCTTGTCGATCAACCACTGCATTTTGGAGCGCGTTCGGTTGTAGCCGGTCACCGAGTACCCTTTTTCGAGCAGGCGCGCCACCATATTGCCGCCCATCACACCGAGACCGATAAATCCAAGTTTGGCCATACAACAAATTCCTTTCGTTTACGAATTCGGCTTGACGTGCGGATTTCCTTGCGAATTAAGGTGCGAGCCGCTCTTTGCCGAAGCAGACGAATCCTCGAGGACCTGCTTGAGATGAGCGCGCATCGCTTTTCGCGCTGCCTTCGGATCGTGCTCCTCGATGGCCGCCAGTATCCGCTTGTGATGGAACTGCCCCCGCTCCGGTCCTCCGTCCACATCGAAAATGCGGCTACGCTGCTCGCGCAAGAGACCGACGATCGAATCCAGGAGCGAGAGAATCAGCGGGTTCCCGGCCGCTTCCGCCAGCGCTAAATGAAAATCAAGATCCGCTTCCACGTAGGCTTCCGGGTCATGAAGGTTGCGATCCATCACCGCGACGGCTTCCCGCATGGTGCTCAGCAGTTGCTCCTCAATTCGGCAAGCAGCCAAGCCGGCAATCTCCGGCTCCAGCACCAGCCGGAGCTCAGCCAGGTTTGCCGACCCTTCCTGCTGGTTGACGCGGATCATCAGATCGAGCGACTGCCGAATCGCCTGGGAAGTCCCATTCGTCACGAAAGTGCCGCGCCCGGAATAGGCTTCTACCAGGCCTTTCTCACGCAAGGTCTTCACCGCTTCGCGAACGGCGGTGCGGCTCACGCCAAATCGCTGGGCCAGATCGCGCTCTGCCGGCAACTGGTCCCCGGGCTTGAGTTGGCCCTTCAGAATGGAGTCTTCCACCTGCTGCACAATCTGCTCGAACAGACGAGACGTCTTCACTGTCCGGTACACCGGTTTGGCGGTTAGGGAATCTAGCGTTTCATTTGTCATTAGACCCTCAATCCCAGCTACACAGGACGGCACTATACGGTATAATGGTCCAACCACTATACCACAATCGACGCTTGCCCCATTTTGTCTTCGACCTACTGGATCCAAACCGTCTTGATGTTCACCAATTCGCGGATCCCTGGCACCGCCAGTTCGCGCCCGTGGCCTGAGTACTTCACGCCACCAAAAGGCAGGCGCGGATCGGAAGCTACCATCTTGTTCAGGAAGACCATGCCGGCCTCGAGTTCGTTAATGAACCTTTCGGTTTCCGCCGGATCGTTGGTCCAAGCGCTCGCACCTAGGCCGAAGCGGCTGTCATTGGCGATCTGGATGGCGTGATCCACATTCTTCACCCGAAAAATAGATGCCACTGGACCAAAGAATTCCTCTTTGTAAGCCGGCGAATCCTCCGGAATGTCGGTCAGCACCGTCGGCGCGTAGAAGTTGCCGGGGCGGTTCAGAGGATGGCCACCGGTCAGCACACGCGCTCCTGCGGCCACGGTTTTTTTCACATCGGCATCAAGAGAAGTAATAGCGTCCTTGCTGGCCAGCGGACCAAGTTGCGTGCTCTCCTCGAACGGATCGCCGATTCGCAACTCCTGCATGCTTTTGACGAACCTACGCTCGAACTCGTCGGCAATTTTTTCCGCCACGATAAAGCGCTTGGCGGCGATGCACGACTGACCGTTGTTCTGAATCCGCGCGTCGACGGCAGTGGCAACAGCCACATCCAGATCGGCGCTGGGCATCACGATGAAAGGATCGCTGCCGCCCAGTTCCAGCACGACTTTCTTGATTCGTTTGGCGGCGGAAACTCCGACTTGAATCCCCGCCTGCTCGCTACCGGTTAAAGTGGCGGCGACAACACGAGGGTCGTCCAGAATGCCATCGACCGGCCCCGAGCCGATGAGCAGCGTCTGGAACACGCCTTCGGCAAAACCGGCGCGGCGAACAATGTCCTCAATCTTCAGCGCGCACTGCGGAACATTTGAAGCATGCTTCAGCAGCCCGACATTGCCCGCCATCAATGCGGGCGCCACGAAACGAAACACCTGCCAAAAGGGAAAGTTCCAGGGCATGATGGCCAGGATGGGACCAATCGGCAGATAACGGATGAAGCTGCGCTTGGCTCCAGTTTCCACAATTTCGTCCGCCAGAAATTTCTCCGCGTTCTCCGCATAATAGCGGCAGCCACTGGCGCACTTGAGCGCCTCGCCCACTGCGGCCTTCAGAGGCTTGCCCATTTCGAGCGTCATCAAATGGGCGCACTCGTCTTTTTCTTTTTCCAGAATCTCGGCCGCGCGCATCAACTTGCTGGCCCGATCCGAGAACGACGTACGGCGATGGGTTCGGAACGCGGAGGACGCCAGTTGCAATTTTTGCTCAATTTGCGCCGCGGTAAGAGGTTCGAAAGTCTTCAGGACTTCACCGGTCGCGGGATTAATGGTCGCTATCGCCATGCTAATTTCTTACCCTCCGTTTGGTAGCCACATCCCAATTGTAACGGCCCCGACCAGTCACCGTCGGCGGACAGCGGTATTGTGGTCGGACCACAATACTACTTGACGGGTAGGCCACGTCAAGGCTATACCTTCAAATCGCTCGATCTTTATTCCCAGATCGAAACCGGTCGCGAGTGTCCGACCGAGAACTAGTTCCATCCTCATTTGAGGATTTGGAGGTCGTAATGCATTCTCCGTTGAATGGCATTCGGGTTTTAGGCATGGTCTGCCTGATCCTCGCCTTGGCTGTTCCCCTCATTTCCCAAACCACCTCTGGCCGTATTCTCGGCAGCGTTAGCGATCAGTCCGGCGCCGCTGTGGCTGGAGCCGCTGTGGTCATCACCGATGTTCAGCACGGCACCACTCGCGCCGTGGCCACGGATGCTTCTGGAACCTACGCCGCCCCGGAACTACAGCCCGGAACATACAAAGTTCGTGCGGAAGCGAAGGGTTTCAAGACTGTGGAGCGCGTAAACATCGTCGTAGAAGTTGCGCAGGACGTGCGCGTCGACATCTCGCTCCCGGCGGGACAGGTTTCCGAGACGGTGATCGTTACCGACGAGGTTCCGTTGGTCAATACTACCTCCTCCACTTTGGGCGGCACACTGAGCAACGCTGAGATCAACGATCTGCCGTTGAACGGTCGCAACTATGAGAACCTGCTCCAGTTGCGTCCCGGTGTGGAGCGATATCCCGGTGGCGGATTCTCCACCACGAGCACGAACGGACTGCGCGCGGAAGACAACTCCTACTTTGTTGAGGGCTTGTTCAATAGCGAGCCCTACTCCGGCCAAGCCATCATCAACGGTGCCGGTATCGCTGGCGACTCGGCGACCATTCTGCCCATCGACTCGATTCAGGAATTCAACGTGGAAGAGATTGCCCCGGCCGAATTCGGCTGGAAACCTGGGGCAGTGGTTAACGTCGGTCTCAAGTCCGGCACCAACCAGATTCACGGCACCGGGTTCGCCTTTGGCCGCGATGGTGTAATGGACGCCCGAAACTATTTCAACACCGTACCCAATACCAAACTCGCAAGAACGCTGGAACAATACGGCGGCAGCGTGGGTGGCCCGATTGTCAAAGATAAAGTCTTTTTCTTTGGCGCCTACGAAGGACAGATTTATGACGTAGGAAACTCTTACGGAGGCGTCACCAGCCCGTCCATGGTCGCGATGCCCACACCCTCCACTCACAACTGCCTCTTCGGCTCCAAGACCGGCGACTGCGCCAACAGCATACCCGACGTAATAGCGGATCTTCAGGCAGGAGGAATCCCGGTGAGCGCCGCCAGTTTGAATATTTCCGGCTGCGCGCTTTCGGGCTCTACGGTCACATGCAACGGAGCCGGCTTCCCCACGAACAACAATCCAAACATCAATATCCCGAATGGATTCCTCAACGACGTAACTGTTTACAATGCGATCGGCAAAGTGGATGTGAATCTCAATCAAAATAACCGCGTCAGCGGGATGTACTTTTTCGGCAACAACACGGGAACGGTCGAAGACTTTCCGGAGTTGCAATCGAAATGGCGGTCGGACATCCACACGCGGGCCCAGGTAGTTGGCGGAAGCTGGGCATGGACTCCCAGTTCAAGTTGGGTAAATGAAGCACGCGCTGGATATAACCGCCTGTACCAGCCGACGCTGCCTGGCGATCTCAACACTCCCGCATCCAGTTACGGGCTCGACACCGGCGTATCCGGGCCATACACTGGCGGATTGCCGCGCATCGGGTTTGGAGGCTATTTCAATGGCCTCGGCGGTTTCAAATGGCCAAAGTTCCAGGGACCCGACTCGATCACACAGATTGTGGATCACATTTCATACACTGCCGGCAAGCATGCGCTAAGGTTCGGCGGCGAAATGCATCGCAACGACGTCACGAACGCCGCGTACGGGAATGCGCGCGGCAGCATTAACTTCCTGGGCGGCGTTCTGAGTCCTGGCCCCCCTCCCGCCGGCGCTCCTCCGGCTTCGAGCGCACTCGAAGACTTCTTTGCGGGCCTGCCGTTTAAGTCAACGTTGGAGGTGGGAAATCCGACGTTGCATCTTCATAACTGGGCCTATGGCGCGTTCTTTCAGGATGACTGGCGGGCCACCAAGAATCTGACTTTGAACTTCGGAGTGCGATACGAGTTCAGCACTGTCCCCCAGGAAGCTCACAACCTGCTTGGCAACTTTGACCCGAACGTCGGCTTAGTACAGGTGAAAACGGGCGCCAACCAGATCCCAAGCCTCTACAACCCTGATCACACCAACTTCGGCCCGCGTATGGGCATTGCGTGGGACGTATTCGGTACGGGACGAACGGTGATCCGCGGCGGCGGCGGTCTAGTTTACGAAACCGTGAACTGGCAGTCGTTCATCGCCTTCAACAACGCCTTTGGCCCGGGCAGTGTTCCGACCGCCGGTATCGTTCCCGGCGGCACGATCACAACCGGAAACGTCACGACAAAGAATTTCTTGAACCCGATCACGGAGACCTGGGACACCACACCGGTTTACAACAGCACGATCAATTGCCCCAGCAGTCCCTGTCCCATCATGACCGTGGACCGCAATCTGACCACGCCCTACGTCTGGAACTGGACCCTCAGTATGCAACACGCGTTTACCCCGAACCTTACGTTGGAGATGGCCTACGTCGGTAACCACGGTGCGAATTTAACCGGCATCCGAGACATCAACCAACCGCGGGTGGGCTCGGGGTGGGGAACAGGCACCGGCGGTGAGCTTACTCTTTGCCTAGCCAGCGCCCCGCTCTACAACAACTGCGTCGCCAACAATAACGGAGGTGAGCAAGCGAATCAACCCTACGCGACGAAGTTCCCCTATCTGAGCAACATCTTCCAGATGGGCAATGTTTACCGCTCGAATTACAACGGACTACAAGTCACACTAAACTCGCGGAACTATCACGGGTTGTCGATGGTCGCTGGCTACACCTGGTCCCATGCTCTCGATGACGTGGGCGCAAACTGGGATTTCGGTTACGGATCGGGACTGCCGCAGAATGCTCATAACCCAGGCGCCGAGTATGGGAACAGCGATTTCGACGTTCGTCATCGCCTCACGCTTTCGCTCACCTATGCCGTTCCCGGCAGGAAGGGCTATGGTCAGGCCCTGGAAGGTTGGGAACTCAACTCCATCGTCACCTTGCAAAGTCCTCAGTACTGGGGGGCGATGGATGAGGGAACAGATGCTGCCGGCATAGGTCCGCTGCCCGTCAGTCCCCCGGCGAACAGTCCCATTCGGTGGGATTTCTTTGGAAACACAGAGGATTTCAAGTCAGGTCCAACAGGAATTCCGAAGTACACGGTAGCGACAACCGGCTTGCCCTCAGCCTGCACGACGAAGGCTTTAGCGTTGGATGGGGGATCTCCCGGCGCTGCGACAGCCGCAGTCAACCTGTTCGGCTGCTACGCCCAAGGCAACTCCGTCCTGATTCCGCCAGCACTCGGGCAATTCGGCACCATGGGCCGCAACATTTTCCCCGATTCCGGTTTCCGCAACCTGGATTTCTCGGTGGCCAAGAACTGGCATTTCGGCGAGCGCTTCCGCGCCCAGTTCCGGGCTGAGTTCTTCAACATTTTCAACCATCCCAACTTCGCCAATCCTTACGGCGGACAGAATGGTTTCGGCTTCAATGATCCTTCCGCTCCTGGCTTCGGGTGCGGTTGCGCCACTCCCGATATAGCGGCCGCAAACCCGGCCGTGGGTTCGGGAGGTCCGCGTTCGGTTCAACTGGGTCTGAAGCTTACTTTTTGATCGCGCAGATTTCCTGAATCGGGACTGGACCTTCTCCGGCCCCATCTTTATTTTTCAAACGGAAAGGAATCCATCCCGTGTCAACACCGTTAGGACGTCATAATCAATCCGCAGCACGGACTAGGTCATTAGCCATATCAACAGCAATGGCTCTGGCGCTGATCCTCTCGCTGAGCACCCGTTCTTTCTCGCAGCAGCGCGCCGAGCGCACGCTCGATGAGATTAAGACCGAGGCCATTCATCGCGCCGAGAACGGAATGTATCCTCTCATCGGACTCGATCCCGGCGACGTAAAAGAAGCCTTCGCCTCCATTCATACTCGCGACAAAGACGAATGGGCGGCGGCCTTTATGGGAGTGGCCGATCGCTACATGAATGAAGCCAAGTCGCTGGAGAAAACCGATCCAACGAAGGCGAACGCCGACTACATCCGCGCGTGGCGGCTCTATTCCTTCGGACGCTGGCCCATCCCCGCCTCTCCCGGCAAGCAGCGCTCGTACGAGAAAGCCATCGAGGCGTTCCTGGCACACGCGCGCTTCTGGGATCCACCGCAAGAAATCGTGAGAATTCCCTTCGAAGGAAAAGAAATCATCGGCTACCTGCGCTTGCCGAAAAATGCGAACGGACCCGTGCCGCTTGTGCTGGCCGTGAATGGGCTGGACAGTCGCAAGGAGGATTTATCGGAGAGCTTCAGCGCAATCCTGCCGTTCGGCATCGGCTTTCTCGCCGTGGATGGCCCGGGCACGGGGCAGTCTCCGATCAAAGTCAGTGAAAATGCGGAACGCATGCTCTCGCGCGTGCTCGATTACATTTCCACCCGGCCAGAGATCGACAAAAACCGCGTTGCCATGCACGGCGTGAGTTGGGGTGCGTATTGGGCGACGAAGATGGCCATCGTAGAGCGCGCCCGCTTGAGAGGAGCGAGCGCCCAGTCGCCGCCCACCGACAGATTTTTCCAAAAAGATTTTCTGCTGAATTCCTTGATTGGCAACCGCGAATATCTCTTCGATCAGGTCCCGGCATTGATGGCGATTTTCGACAACGTGAAAACCGTGGATGAAATGGCGGAAGTCTTGCCGAAGATGTCGCTCGTCAAACAAGGGCTGCTCGGCCAGTCGATGGCGCCCATGCTCATTCTTGCCGGAGTGCTCGATACCCAGGTACCGATCTCCGACATCTACCTGCTGCTCGACAAAGGCGACGTGCCGAAGACCGCCTGGATCAATCCGCAGGGCGGGCACCTCGGGCGGCAGGTCAAAGTGTGGCCCGATCCTGTCATCTTCAAACAGGTGATCATTCCATGGCTGGTGCGCACGCTTGAACCTGATCCCGCGAGATAGAACGATTGAACAGAGGCAATAGCGTTCCGATTCTCTTTTGAGTAAGTACAAAGTAACAACGAAGAATCAAGGACAAACGACCAACGATGGCCACTCTTACACCCGTGCAGCCGGGTTTAGTAAATACGGTGCCAGCATCCAGCAAGTTGCCCTTCTACCGTGTCCTCTGGGTGCAGGTGCTGGTGGCCATGGGACTGGCCATAGTGCTGGGTTATGTAAACCCGGCTCGCGCGGTTGCCATGAAGCCGTGGGGCGACGCTTTCATCCGCGTGATTACGATGATCATCACTCTGATCATCTTCTGCACCGTGGTCACCGGAATTGCCGGCATGGAGAACCTGAAGAAAGTTGGCCGCGTCGGCGGGATGGCGCTCATTTACTTCGAAATCGTTTCGACTATCGCCCTCCTGATCGGACTCCTGGTGGGCAACGTCGTGCGCCCGGGCAGCGGCTTTAATGTAAACGTCGCCACGCTGGACGCCAAGGCGGTCGCCGACTATGCCGGCCAGGCGAAAGCGCAAAGCGTCACCGAATTTCTGATGCATATCATCCCGACGACGGTGTTCGACGCCTTCGCTAAGGGAGATATCCTCGAAGTAGTTTTTGTGGCCTTGCTCTTCGGCTTTGCGCTGTCGGCAGCCGGAACGCGAGCCAAACCGCTGGTCGAGCTTGTCGACGCCCTTACTCATGTCGTGTTCCGAGTGGTAAAGATTCTGATGACCTTCGCGCCGGTTGGAGCTTTCGGCGCAATGGCGTACACGGTTGGCAGGTTCGGCTTAGCTTCCCTCGGCCCGCTCGCCAAGCTCATCGGAACCTTCTGGCTCACCTCGGTGCTCTTTGTTGTGATCGTGCTCGGCGCCATCGCCTGGGCCGCCGGCTTTAACATCTTCCGTTTTCTGGCATATATCAAGGAAGAGATCCTGCTGGTGTTAGCCGTAAGTTCGTCGGAGATCGCGATCCCGACTCTGATGGCCAAGCTTGAGAAACTCGGCTGCTCCAAGTCTTTGGTAGGACTGGTGGTCCCAACCGGTTTTACCTTCAACACAGATGGAACCAGTCTTTACATGACGATGGCCGCTCTATTCGTGGCGCAGGCCACCAATACCCATCTGACTCTGACCCAACAACTCACCATTCTTGCCGTAGCTGTTCTTACTTCCAAGGGCGCCAGCGGCGTGCAAGGTGCATCTTTTATCGCGCTCGTGGCCACACTTTCTGTGATCCCAACCATCCCCGTTGCAGGCATGGCGTTGATTCTCGGGATTGACCGTTTCCTGAGCATGTTCAGAGCCTTGGTCAACATGATTGGAAACGGAGTAGCGACGCTGGTGCTGGCGCGTTGGGAGGGAGAATTGGAGAGTGAAACCCTGAAGCAACAATTAGTCCGACCGGTTTAACAGTCTGCTGACAGAGGGCACTTCGGGCGGCAGTCAAGAAGGTTGAGTGAAGGTTATAATCGCGTTCCCAAAAAAATGTTGACGTTTCTCGCCAATCTGGGTCGGCAAACCTTACGTTGGGACTATTTCAGGTTTGCCTGTGACCCGACCGGAATCCGGACGTACCAATCTCTCGGTGGTGAACGCATAGGCGCAATCACGTTAACAAGCGGGTTCGCTTACTTCTCCAGCTCCGCCGTAAAGTTCGTAACCACCGTGAAGGATTGGCTGACCTGCTGCGAAACGCGGTCTAAAAGGATTTTCTTGCCGTCAGGCGAGACGTCGTAAAAGACCTGCGGAGCGGACCAATTGTACCCTTCGGGAACTCGAAAAGGAAGGCGTCGAAACCGAACTCGTCGAACTGGGCGGGCTCGAAATCCATGGCTGCCGCGCCTGCCGCAAGTGTTCGGTGAGGAAGAACCGTCGCTGCTCGCAGGAAAACGACATGGGGAACGTGTGTATCGAGAAGATGGACGCGGCGGACGGGATACTGTTGGGCTCGCCGACTTATGTCGCCGATGTCTCGCCGGAGATCAAGGCGTTGATGGACCGGGCCTGTCTGGTGTCCAAAGCGAACGGCGGCATGTTTCGGCATAAGGTCGGAGCCGGTGTGGTGGCGGTGCGCCGGGCGGGCGCCATGCATGCTTTCGACGCTCTGAATCACTTCTTTCTGATCAGCGAGATGATCGTGCCGGGCTCGTCTTATTGGAACATCGGCATCGGCCGTGAGCCGGGCGACGTGGAGAAAGACGAGGAGGGCATTCAGACCATGAAAGCCCTGGGACAGAACATGGCTTGGCTATTGAGAAAGATTCATGCCCAAGGCTAGAAACGCGGTGCGGTTCGAGTGGGCCGATGCGAAACAGTTCCAGTTCTGTTTTCGACTGCGCCCGCTTGCAGTCCGCTGATAAAGATCAGAGCGAAAAATGCTACCCGCCAAAATCTGCTCATGGTTCTCCTCCCTGAGCTTCCGCCCCTAGTTTTAACTCGGCCAGTCTTGATGTGGAGAACAGGCCGCCCAATCGTCTAATCGCTGGTAAGTTACTTGGATCGGCGGCATCGGTGAGATGTGTCAGACGCGTGATGCGCGGCTGAGCCGTTTTCTCGAGTGCAGCGTACTTCCAGCTGTGATGATCGTCACTACCAAGTTAGACCGCTCCCATGTTAGCGGTCAGCAGGGATTTCGGGAGAACTAAGGTAACCCGCTCCAGGCCGGTCGCGGTTTTCCAGACCTGTTCCGGTCACGTTAAGGCGTGACCTCAATCACTGACACGGCGTAGTAGTTGGACCATAAATACTGCTACGTTCGCAGGCGCCGCCCGGCACGAGAACGGGGCTCGGCACAAGTTCGAACGAACGTTCGACAGATGTGAAGAGGTGGATTGTGGAAGTTCCACTCACCGCCGCCGGGAAAGACTCACCATCTCTGGACTGTCATCCTGTCCACTGCCATTACCTCGATGACAACCTGCGTGCCCACCCGCGTGCACATTCTATCCACCTGATACTGAAGGATTTCGGATTGGATCCGGAGCGTTTCCGGCTGCAGGTGTTGGTTTCCGAAGGCTCGCGCTTTGCCCGCGTGGTTGCAGAGATGGCTGGAGCAGGTTAGGAAGGTCGGTCCAAACCCGTATCGAACGCAGTAATAACAGATCGTAGAAAACGGGAACGAAGCAGCACTAATTCAAGTCCGGTAGGAGGTGCAGCATGGCAGCTCGACTTGCCGAAGAATGGTTTGCTATATGCGGAGGTTGCGAGGTCACCATCCTCGACATCGGTGAACCGCTCATCGACGTACTCAAACAAGTGGAAATCGTGCACATGCCGGTACTGATGGACCACAAGCTTTTCGGTCAGACTGGCGAAGGTACAGAGATGGAAATCCCCGCAGCGGATGTCGGGCTGATATCGGGAGGAATCCGCAGCGAAGAACACAAGAAACTGGCGCTGGAGATGCGTAAGAAGTGCAAGATCCTGATCTCTCTGGGTTCTTGCGCCTGCTTTGGCGGTATTCCGGCGCTGGCGAATCAGTACAGCACGGAAGAACTGTTGGAGAAGGTTTACCGCGACAGCGTGACTACCGAGAAAAACGGCTTACCCCACGAGCAGATTCCCGCCCTGACTGACCGGGTCTACGCGCTCCACGAAGTGGTGAAGGTAGATGCGTATCTGCCCGGATGCCCAACCACGCCAGAGATGGTAGCCGGCGCGCTGGTCGCTCTCATTGAAGGTAAGCCCCTGCCCGTGCTGGCGTCGAAGAGCGTTTGCGACGAGTGTCCCACCAAGCGTGAAAAGAAGGCGGTGTCCACACTGAAGGGCCACCTGGATCCGCCGGAATTCAAGTTTGGAGCGCCACTGAGCGAAATGCGCTGCCTCATGGAGCAGGGCATCCTGTGCCTGGGGCCGGCGACGCGTGCCGGCTGCGGTGGCAAAGACGGCAACCCGCGCTGCATCCGCGCCTACATGCCATGCGAGGGTTGCTTTGGCCCGCTCTCGGAAAAAGCCAATCCCATGGTGGACATGATGGGCGCTCTTTCTTCCATCGGACTCGATCCCAAGCAGATTCCAGATCGGTCCGCAACCTTCAACCGTTTTGCTGGCGCTGGCCGTCTGCGGCCGCTGCCCCGGAGGTGATCCATGGCAAAGACACTGGTCATTCAACCTGTCACCCGCGTCGAGGGCCACGCCAAGGTGACCATTCAACTCAACGACGCGGGCAACGTGGACACCGCCCGTGTAAACGTCATTGAACTGCGCGGCTTCGAAAAGTTCTGCATCGGACGCCCGGTAGAGGACCTTCCCCGCATCACGCCGCGCATTTGCGGTGTGTGTCCGTGGTCGCATCATCTGGCCTCGGCCAAGGCTTGCGACGCGGTCTTTGGAGTCGAACCGCCCCCGGCGGGAAAGAAACTGCGCGAGCTGTGCAACAGCATCGCCTACATGGAAGAGCACATCCTGCACTTCTATTTCCTGGCGGGAGCCGATTTCCTGCTCGGTCCGGATGCTGACTATTCCATCCGCAATGTTATCGGCGTGCTGCAGGCAGCGCCCGACATCGCCAGAAAAGTGGTGAAAGTGCGTCACATGTGCGCCCATATGCTGGAAGTCCTGGCAGGCAAGGCGATCCATCCCCAGGCCGCCATTCCTGGCGGATTCAGCAAACCACTAGCTCCTGCCGACCGCGACCAGTTGCGCAAGCAGGCCGATGAGGCGCTGGAACTCGCCAAGTTCTCCATTGCTTTTGCCAAGGAGAACGTCTTCCCCAAGTACCTCGACGTGGTGAAGTCGCTGGGAGTGATCACTACCGGCTTCATCGGCACCGTCAAGGAAGACGGCGCGCTCAACCTCTACGACGGAAAGCTCCGCCTGATGGCGTCCAATGGCTCATACCAGGATTTTCCGTACGATCGCTATACCGAGTTCCTCTCCGAGCACATCGAACCGTGGAGCTACTTGAAGTTCCCATACGCCAAACAGTGGGGCGAAGGTTTCTCCATGGATGTCGACAATCCCAAGGGGGTGTATCGTGCCAACACACTGGCGCGGATCAACGTCTGCGAGTTTATCGACACGCCGCTGGCGCAGGCCGAACTGGTGGAGTTTCGCGCGAAGTTCGGACGGCCCGCACAGCTCACGCTGCTCTATCACTGGGCGCGCCTGATCGAACTCCTCTACAACGCCGAAAACACTATCCGCTTGCTCGACGATCCCGAGATCACCAGCACCGAAACCCGGGTGAAGGTAACGCCGCGGGCAGCGCGAGGCGTAGGATGCACCGAAGCGCCGCGCGGCACGCTCATCCACGACTACACCACCGATGCCAACGGCCTGATCACCAACGTCAACCTGATCGTGGGCACAACCCACAACAACGCTCCCATCAATATGTCGGTCACCCAGGCCGCCAAAAGTCTGATCCATGACGGCAAGTACGACCAGGGAGTGCTGAACAAAGTAGAAATGTCAATTCGCGCCTACGATCCATGCTTGTCCTGCGCTACCCACCGGCTGGACGGGAAGCTGTCGGTCAAGCTGGATATTTTCGACGCGGAAGGCAAGTTGCTCGGCTCGCTGGCCAATTGAACGGCGGCGAAAAGGAGGGACGGTATGAGCGAGATCGATCAATCCAATCTTCCCGATTTCTGTCGGAAGCCGACCCTCGTGCTTGGCTGTGGGAACATTCTGTTTGGAGATGACGGCTTCGGGTGCGCGGTAGTCGACTATATCGAGGCGCACTATCGGGTGCCCGAAGCGGTCTGCTTGCTGGACGTGGGCACGGGCGTGCGCAAGCTGTTGTTCACTCTCTGCCTGAGCCCCGCGCGTCCCGAGCGCTTGCTCGTCCTGGACGCGATCGATGCCGGACGCGTTCCCGGCGAGATATTCGAGATCAATCCCGCCGAGATTCCCCCGGTCAAACTCGACGATTTCTCAATACACCAGTTACCCACGTCTAACCTGTTGCGCGAATTGCAAGAAATCTGCGGGGTCGAGGTGCGTGTGCTGGCCTGCCAAACCGGGCCACTGCCGGAAGAGATCTCCCAGGGATTGTCGAAAGCCGTCAGCGGCGCCGTGCCGCAAGCGGCGGAGTGGCTGGTCGGCGAGTATTTCCCCAGCACCACGGCGCCGCGAGGTGACCTATGCCAAACAACGTGCTGAACACGCCGGTACGAGCACGCCATATTGCAGGAAGCGTTTTTGCAGCGCCGTGTGGACAAGCTGGAGGCATGGTATGAGCCCGGATCTCGCAATGATCAGCGATGGAAAGAAGTTCATGTGGGATGGGCAGCTCTACGACAACCAAGAAGAAGCAGCACGCGCAGCGGAGTCATATAAGAACGAGAACTTTGAGATCCAGATGGTGGACGAAGACGGGAAGTTCCTGGTGTACACCAGGAGGACCGTCAAGGAATGGGTAGCCACTACGCAGTAGCGGCACTCTCTGTAGAGGTGGCAAATGGCAGCAGGCACATTGCCGGTTCAAAGCGATCCAACACTGCTGGCCGACATTCGGCGGTATGGAAAATTCGACCCCACGGGCTGCTATCAGTGCGGAAGCTGCACCATCTCCTGTGACCTGGTCGAGGGTTCTGTAAGCTTTCCCCGCAGGAGCATTCGCTTCGCCCTGCTGGGACTGAGGCAGCCGCTGGTCGGAAGCCTGGAACCGTGGGTCTGCCATGACTGCGGCGACTGCTCTATTGTCTGTCCGCGTCAATCGGAGCCCAGGATCTCCATGCTCACGCTGCGGCGCTTCCTCAGCAGCCAGTATGAGTGGACGGGCATGGCGTCCAAACTCCTCACGTCCCGGGCGTGGTACTTCGGCTCGCTGGGCTTCGTTGCCGTGCTCGTCGTGCTGCTGATTCTCTGCTACCACCTGTGGTATGTGGGACTGCCCTTTTCCGGTTTGGCCACGCCGCTCGGGATGGAGCACATGTTCCCCATCATGACGTATTACACGCTCACGGTGATGCTCTTTCCGCTGCTTCTTCTGCTATCCCGCGTCCACCGCGTCTGGTTACTCACCATGCGCGGCGAGCAACAGCCGCCCATCCCATTCTCTGTCTATGTCGAAGAGGCGTGGATGTACGTGTATCAATCGGCGACTCACTCGCTGATGAGGAAGTGTCCGGAAAGAGGCCGGTGGCTGGGGCATTGGCTGCTCGCCCTGGGCACGGTCATGATGCTGACCATCAAGGTCTTCGCTCTGCGGTGGTTTCAAACCGACAACATTTATCCCCTGTACAATCCACAGCGTTGGCTGGGATACGTCGCCGCCGCCTTCATCTTCTACGGCGTCGGCGACATCCTCATCGGACGGGTGCAGGCGAAGAAAGAAATCTACAAGGAAACGCGGCCAGAGGATCTGGTCTTTCCCGTCCTGCTCCTGCTGACGGCGTTCAGCGGATTTTCCGTGAACTTCTTCAGGTACGCGGGCTTCGCGCTCTGTGCTCACTTCGCGTACGCCCTGCACGTGATCATCGCCACGCCGATGCTGGTGGTAGAGATGCCGTTCGGCAAGGCGGCGCACATGGTCTATCGACCGCTGGCCCTGTATTTCCTGGCGGTCAGGGAGAGAGCGGCGCGGCAGGCGCCCGCGGCGGAGGTTGTTCCCCATGCGGTCTGAGGAATCCCAAACATCACCAATCGGCGCTGCCCTGGTCGTGGGCGGCGGTATCGGCGGCATGCAGGCGGCCCTCGATCTCGCCAACGGCGGCATCAAGGTGTACTTGGCCGAACGCAGCCCCGCTATCGGCGGGGTCATGGCGCAACTTGATAAGACTTTTCCCACCAACGATTGCGCGATGTGCACCATGGCGCCGCGTCTGGTCGAGATCGGCCGGCACAAGGACATCGAAATTCTCACCATGACTGAGGTGGGACGCGTCAGTGGCCAGCCGGGGAATTTCACGGTCAGTATCAAGCAGCAGCCGCGTTTTGTGGATGCGACGAAATGCACAGGTTGCGGCGCTTGCACGACGGAATGTCCAGTAACGCTGCCCTCCGAGTTCGATCAGGGACTGGGAGAGCGGAAGGCGATCTACCGGCCGTTCCCGCAAGCCGTTCCCAACATCTTCACCATTTCGCGCCGCGGGACCTCTCCCTGCGAGGCGGGATGCCCCATCCATCAGAGCGCGCAGGGCTATGTAACTCTGATCGCGCAAGGACGCTTCGAGGAGGCGCTCCAGGTCATTCTGCGAGACAACCCGATTCCGTCGATCTGCGGCCGCATCTGCACCCACCCCTGTACCACCGCTTGCACGCGCACCGACGTCGACGATGCGGTGAATGTGCCGGCGTTGAAGCGCTTCATTACCGACCGCTTCCCCAATTACAAGCTGCCGCAACCGACCGTGCCCGAACGTCCGGAGAAGATTGCCATCGTGGGGTCCGGCCCGGCCGGCCTCCTATGTGCCTACGAACTCCGGCAGAAGGGCTATAGCACGACGATCTTCGAAGCACTCCCGGTTGCCGGCGGCATGCTGGCGGCGGGTATTCCGTCTTTCCGGCTACCACGGCCCTTGCTGAATGCTGAACTGGAGCGGCTGCGTTCGATCGGCATCGACATCCTGCTGGATACGCCGGTGGGCCGCAGCATCACGTTCGAAGATTTGCGCAAGAGCTACGCGGCGGTTTTCGTCGCTATCGGGGCTCACGTGGAGCGGAAACTCGGCATTCCGGGGGAGAATCTGAAGGGCGTCAGTGGTGGCGTGGAGTTCCTGCGGCGGGTGAATCTCTCGGGTCCGGAAGCGCCGGGACGTCGTGTGCTCGTGGTCGGAGGAGGCAATTCCGCGCTGGACGCGGCGCGCGCCGCCCTGCGTTGCGGGGCTGCCGAGGTGACGATCGTCTACCGGCGAACCCGAGCAGAAATGCCCGCTGACCATCGTGAGATCGAGGACGCTGAACGCGAAGGCGTCAAGTTGATGTTCCTCGCCGCGCCCAAATCATTCCAGTCGCACCCGGGCGGGCGCGTAGCTGGCCTCGAGTGCCAGAAGATGAAGCTGGGCAAGCCCGATGCCAGCGGCCGGCCGACTCCCGAACCGATCCCAGGCTCGGAGTTCGTCATTCCCTGCGACGCTGTCGTGGCCACAATTGGCCAGGTCCCCGATGTGAGTGGCCTGGGTGAACGGCTGGGTCTGGCGACCACAAAATCGGGAACGCTCCGCGCCGATCCGCTGACGATGGAGACAGAGCTGCCCGGCGTGTTCGCCGGCGGAGACTGCGTGACCGGTCCCGACGTGGTGGTGACGGCGATGCTCGCGGGCAAGAAAGCCGCCAACTCTATCGATCGCTGGCTCAATGGCCAAGACCTCCGTGCGGGGCGCGAACTGGAAGGGCCGTTTCACACCGAGTACGTCGTGGACACGGCTGGCGTTCTGATGCAGCGCCAGGTGCACATGCAAGCCCTCGACCCCGCGACTCGTGGAAGAACGTTTGCCGAAGTCCACGTCGGCTACACGCCGGAAGAAGCGATCGCCGAGGCTAAGCGCTGCCTTGCTTGCGGCATCTGCTGTGATTGCCATATCTGTTCAACGGCCTGCCAGGCCAATGCGATCGACTATACACAGAAAGCCGAGACTCACGAGTTAAAGGTTGGCGCTGTCGTCCTCGCACCGGGATACGAGATCTTCGATGCCCGGTTAAAGAAGAACCTGGGTTATGGCCGCTTCCCGAATGTGCTCACGGCGCTGGAGTTCGAGCGGATTCTGTCCGCCTCCGGACCCTACTCCGGCCATGTACTCCGCCCCTTCGACCAGCAGCAGCCGAAGCGGATTGCCTTCCTGCAGTGCGTTGGTTCGCGAGATTCCGACCACGACTACTGTTCGTCCGTCTGCTGTATGTATGCCACGAAAGAAGCCATCATCGCCAAAGAGCATCTCGGCGAAGGTCTGCAATGCGACGTCTTCTTCATGGATCTGCGCGCCTTCGGCAAGGGCTTCGAGCAGTATTACCACAGAGCGCAAGAGCTTGGTGTGCGCTATATCCGTTCTCGCGTGCCGATGATCGACGAGGTCCCTGGGACGCGGAACCTGATCGTCCAGTATCTCGGCGAGAACGATAGAAAGCTTTCCCAGGAGTACGACCTGGTCGTCCTCTCGGTGGGCATGCAGCCGCCCAAAGACGTCAAAGGGCTGGCCCGACGATTCGGCATAGCGCTTAATGAATTCAACTTTTGTGGAACCTCCGCGTTCAAGCCGGCGGAATCGTCGCGCGCAGGAATTTACGTGGCCGGCCCGTTTGCCGAGCCGAAGGATATTCCGGAAACGGTCATGCAGGCCTCGGCGGCGGCGACGCAGGTGCTCTCGCTCTTGCGAGAAGCCCGCGGCACGTTGATCACGCCCAAGGTTTATCCGCCCGAGAGAGATGTGCAGGGAGAAGACCCGCGCATTGGAGTCTTTGTCTGCCACTGCGGTACCAATATCGCCGGCGTGGTCAATGTCCCGGACGTCGTGGAATATGCCAAGACCCTTCCCAACGTCGTGTACACGGAGAACAATCTTTATACCTGCTCCAACGACACCCAGGATCGCATCAAGGAAAAGATCGCCGAACACCATCTGAATCGGGTAGTGGTGGCCTCCTGCACCCCGCGAACACACGAGCCCCTGTTCCGCAACACGATGGCAGAGGCCGGACTCAATCCCTACCTGTTTGAGATGGCCAACATCCGGGACCAATGCTCATGGGTACACATGCACGAGCCGGAGCTAGCCACGCAGAAATCCAAAGACCTGGTCCGGATGGCACTGGCCAAGGCCCGGCTATTGCAGCCACTGCACCGGCAAACGGTCAGGGTAGAAAAGTCAGCTCTGGTCATCGGCGGAGGACTATCGGGCATGACCGCCGCTCTGGCGCTCGCACACCAGGGCTTCGAAGCTTATCTGGTGGAGAAGGAGAATGAGCTGGGCGGAAATCTGCGCCACATCCACTACTTACTCAACGGAGAAAGGCCACAGGACGAATTAGCGCGCCTGCGCGACGAAATCGTACAGAACCGCAGAATCCATCTATTTACCGGCGCGGAGATCGAGAAGATCGAAGGCACGATCGGCGATTTTCGGACAACGATCAAGGCCGACGGCCAAACCACCGAAGTCATGCATGGGGTCGCCATCGTGGCCACGGGTGCGAAGCAGTACCAGCCCAAAGAGTATTTGTATGGACAGGACAACAGTGTCATCACGCAGCGCGACCTCGAAGCACGCCTCGCTTCCGGCAATGGCTTCCTGCCGCGGGAAGGCAATGGGTCCGCGAAGACCGTCGTCATGATCCAGTGCGTGGGTTCACGAGATGCCGACCACCCCTACTGTTCTCGCGTGTGCTGCGCTGACGCCATCAAGAATGCCCTGAAGATCAAGACGCTCTCGCCGCAGACGCATGTCTACGTTGCGTACCAGGACATCAGAACTTACGGCTTCAAAGAGAGCTATTACACGAAAGCCCGGCAGCAGGGCGTCGTGTTTGTGCGCTACGACGAGGACCGCAAGCCCGAGGTGTCACGAAATGGCGAAAAATTGCAGGTCACCGTCTTCGACCAGACCCTGGCAATGCCGCTCATGATCTCCGCCGACCTGGTGGTTCTGTCCGCCGGCATTCATCCGCACGAAGACAACCGGAAGATCGCGCAGTTCCTCAAGGTTCCGCTCAACAGCGCGGGATTCTTCCTTGAAGCCCATATGAAACTGCGTCCCGTCGACTTCATGACGGACGGTGTCTTTTTATGCGGGCTGGCTCATTCTCCGAAGAGCATCGAGGAATCCATTCTCCAGGCTCAGGCGGCAGCCGCCAGAGCAGCTACTATCCTCGCCCGCGACAGCATTGAACTGGAAGCCAACATATCGCAGGTTGTCGACGAAAGCTGCGACGGCTGCGCGTACTGCGTGGACACATGTCCATTCAAAGCGATCACCCTGCTCGAATACAAGTGGCAGGGGTCGATCAAAAAAGTCGTCGAAACCAGCGACTCCACCTGCAAGGGCTGTGGCTGCTGCCAGGCTACGTGTCCAAAGAAGGGCATATTCATCCGTGGATTTACCCTCGATCAGATCGAGGCCCAGATCCATGCTGCTTTGGGAGTAGAGTGATGGACGACAACTTTCAGCCGTTGATCATCGCGCTGTGTTGCAACTGGTGCTCCTACGCCGGCGCCGACCTGGCGGGCGTTTCCCGGACTCAATACCCGCCCAGCATCCGCATCGTCCGCGTCATGTGCTCGGGAATGGTGCATCCCAACCTGGTGATTGACGCGTTCACCAAGGGGGCGGACGGCGTCCTCATCTGTGGCTGCCATCTGGGAGATTGTCACTATCAGGAGGGCAATTACAAAACCGAAAAGCGCGCGGACGCCATCAAACTGATGCTCGCGGATTTCGGTATCGAGGAAGAGCGCTTTCGCTTGGAATGGGTTTCGGCGGCCGAAGGACCGAGGTTTGGGCAGGTGGTGCGGGAGTTCACGGAACAAGTGCGAAAGCTGGGGGTCAGCCCGTACAGGTCGTAAGAGAAGCTGGTACCAGCGCCCCTTGCCAGTTTTCGAGTGGACTAGTCAGGAGTCCAGCCAAGAAATTCTTCGTGTCCCCCGAAAATCTCGACCAGCAGATTTTGGACCCGTTGCTTCAGGCTTGGCGGCTTCGGCTCCCAGACCTGCATTGTTTTCTTCTCGACCGAGAGCTTTACATCCGGAGCGATGCTTGGGGTTGCCATAAGATTTCTCCTTTCGATCAGTTGCACGAGTTCGGCATACGAGATCTCTCCCCTGGGCCGGATTACGAAGAGAGAAAGGCTCGGAACCTCAGGGCTAGAGCTAGCCACTTTGGTTGCGTCCTCCATCCCCGGGCGTCAGCCGAAGTGCCAGACGGCGATCGCGGCTAGGCCACAGCAATCACCAACCCCGCCGCGACCCAACCGCCTCGTGCCTTTGTCCTTACCGCGCTCCGAGCCAATAACTACCGGCGAACTCCCGCCGTCGGTTTCAGGTGCTGGGTTTCTTCGGGCGTGGAGGCTTGCGCCAGTGCTGTTGACAGCGACACACCCTCAGCCACTCGATCTTCCTTCGCAATTCTGCCCCTGACCAAAGGCCTCAGGATAAATAGGGAGAAGACCGCCGCGATACCACAGAGTACGGCCGAAATGTAGAATGGCACCGCAAAAGAGCCGCCGAAGTACGCAGCCAGCGCTGCCGCGCCAAATCCGGCAAACACGGAAGCCGCACCCTTGGACGTATACACCATGCCATAGTTGGCAGAGGCGTTCTTGGGGCCGAAGACATCACCCGTCGTCGCTGAGAACAAGGAAAATATTTCACCCCAGAAAAGGAAAACAAACGAGAACAGCACCACAAACGCTATCGGAGCTCCCGCTACTTTGGTCACCAGGAACACTAGGATCGCTTCGACGCCGAAGGTTAGAAACATCGTATATTCTCGACCCAACCGGTCCGAGACCGTGCCCCACAAGATTCTGGACAGAGCGTTACAGATTGACGTCAGGGTTACGGTCAGCGGAACAATCGCCAGACCCCACACCTTCGCGTCGCTCACATGAAGGGCCTTGGCAATCTGGGAAAGATTCGCGGTAGCGATGAGGCCGCCGGCGCACGCAAAGAAAAACATGGCGTAGAGGAAATAGAACTCGGGTCTTCCCAGAGTTTGAATCCAGGTAAAGTTCACCTTGGACTGCGCGACGGCCTTGCGTGCGTGCTTTGCACTCTGGTCCCATCCGGCCGGGACCCATCCGGCAGGCGGATGGCGGAGTATCAATGCAGCAGCGAATGCAATAATGCCCTGGCCAAGCCCCCAGAAAGCCATCGCCTTGGCCCACCCCATGCTGTGGATCGTACTGGCAATGGGGATGACAGTGAGGGCGGCTCCGCCACCGAAGCCTGCGGCCGTCAGCCCAGCCGCCAATCCCCGCTTGTCCGGGAACCATTTCAGCGCATTGGCAACGCACGAAATGTAAATGATTCCGGCGCCGGTTCCGGCAATGACGCCGTAATAGATGTACAACTCAAGAGGGGACTTGGCGATGGTCCCACCCAGCACCCATCCGAGCGCGATACACAGCGCGCCGAACGTCATAAGCTTGCGGATACCGAACCGATCGACAAAGTACCCTGCTACGGGCATCGGCCATGTCTCAAAGAGAATAAAAGCCGAGAACACGGCGGCTATTTTCGCGTAGGGCACTCCTGTGAATGTCTGTTTCATGCCAGGCGTAAAAAGCGTGAAGGCATACTGATAGTTGGATATGACGATCATCGCGACGATGCCGCATACCAACTGGACCCACCGGTTTCCAGCAATGCTGCCGTGCACTTCCTTCGCGCTGTCGCGCTGTCCCGCAGCTGCAATTTCGGTAGCCATGGCTCTTTCCTCTCCTAATGAATCAACGCGGATTCTGTTGTATACCGAGGTGAATTTGGCCCGCACTCGCCAGCCACGCGCGGGCTAGGACGTTCCGGAATGTAGCTCTCGACTGGCACCAGCCGGGGTTGGATGGGGATAAGCACGGCCAATGCAACTTGGATGGCGGCGAGGCTGGCGTGCAGGCTTACAGTGAGAGGCTTTATGAACGACGCACATGCGTGCCGCAGATTCGCGATGGCCACCATCGCGAATCTGCAGGCGCACGTTTCGGTACGGACTAAGGAGGTCTCATTCGTGGCCATAGGCAACCTCCTAGGTGGTTGCGCTTTCTTTTCTCGTGCACTCCTGGCCGGGCACGATCCGGGTAAAATGAAACCCCGCCGCCTTACTCGGCGGGCGGGGTAGCAGCTTCGATTTCTTTCTGGAGCGGAATGATTCCCGGCACCAGCCACTTGTCCCACATCTCGTCGATCTTGCTCTGGAAGAATTCGATATCTTCCTCGATAAAATGCGCGAACCTTCCCTGCTTGAGCAAGTAATCGCGAACCGGAAGACGTTTGAATCTGCCGCTCGCGATGTCCTTGGTCTTGCCATAGAGCTTCAGCTTGCCGTTTTCGACCTCATACAGAGGAAAAATGCCGGTGTTCACGGCCAGTTCGCCCATTTCGAACGAAAGCAGGGGATCGAAGTCCCAGCCTTTAGTACAGGGGTTGAGACAGTGAATGAAGGTAGGACCGCCGATCGACAGCGCCTTGCGAACGCAGTTCATCGCCTGCAGCGGGTAAGCGGTGCAGGTGGTTCCTACATACTTCACTGTGGGATGGCCAACCAGCATTAACGGCGCCATGTTCTTTTTCCAGCGGTGATTCATGATGCGCTTCACTTTTCCTGGCGTGCTGAACGAGGTGTTGACGCCATACGGCGATGCCCCGGAAATCTGGATATCGGTATTGGCATACGACTCGTTGTCGTACATCAGGACCAGCAGGTTGTAGTCGGGATGGCACATGGTGGCCGAGATAGCGCCCAAGCCCATGTCCGCACCGCCGCCATCGCCGCAGAAGGCGATGACGTTGATGGGTTCGTCCTTCATGACGCCCTTGCGCATCTGGACGCGGAATGCCGCGGCCGCTCCCAGCGCGCTGGAGCCCGAACTGCCCAGTTGCGTGTGCATCCAGGGGACGCCCCAGGGGGTAGAGTAGTAAGAGGTGTTAGCCACGTACATGCAGCCAGTGCTGCCCAGAACGATGGTTCTGGGCCCTGCAGCCTTGGCCAGCAGTTTCATGATTTGCGCAGACTGGCAGCCCTGGCACGTGCGGTGGCCGGATGTGTAATATTCTTCGTGTGGAACCTTCTTGACTCCTTTGAAGGCTTCCAAGTTTTGCGTCGGTTTTTCGTCTACAAATGTGCTCATAATTGTTATCCTTTCCGGCTCTGGAAACGCGTCGAAACGCGTTATCCCCGCAGCCCGATCCATTGTGTCAGGGGTTGCGCCTTACCTTTGGCGGCTTGGAACACGATGTCGGTCATCGTTTCCACGTCCGGCACGGTCACTTCGCGGCCACCCAGTCCGCCAATGAAGCCAATTACCGGCGGTCTGGTCGGGCTGCTGCTGTACATGGCGGACCGAACTTCGGTCGCCACTACGCCACTCAGGTCCGGCGAACCGAACGAGAAGTCGCGATCGATTATGCCAATGGCCTTGAAACGGCCCAGGCACTTGGCAAGCTCCGGGCCGGGAAACGGCCGGAACCAGCGGAGGCGAACGAACCCAACTTTCTTGCCTTCTTCGCGCAGTTTCCGGATTGCGACCTTGACCGGCGTCGAAAGGGTTCCCATGCCCAGCAGTACGACTTCCGCATCTTCGGTCATATATTCTTCGAAGAACGGATTGCCGTACTTGCGTCCGAACGTTTTCTCGAAATCGGCATAGATTTCGCGAATCACGTCGCAGGCGATCTCGGTGACTGCATAGTTCTGCCGTCGAACCTCCATCACCCAGTCCTCGTTGACCTGTGGGGCCACCGAAATGACGTTGTCGGGGTGGAACAGCAGATCGCCGCGGTTGTAGCGAGGCAGGAACTTTTTAACCTGCTCTGCCGACGGGATCTGTACCAAGGCTTGCGAGTGGGTGAGAAATGCGCCGTCGCAACTGATGGCCAAGGGTACGAAGATGCGGCGATCTTCCGCCACACGATAGGCAATCAGAGCCATGTCCAGTGCTTCCTGGGCGCTATCGACCCAGTTCAACATCCAGCCCAGGTCGCGGACGGCGAGGGCATCGTTGTGTTCCACGCCGAAGGCGCCGGGATCGTCGAGCGCCCGGTTGCCCACCATGCACACCATGGGGACGCGGAGAGCCGGACTGACGGTCAGCGCTTCCATGGCGTACATCCAGCCTACGCCGCTCGAACCGCAGAACACGCGTGCTCCGCAGACCGAGGCGTGCTTTACGATTTCAAATTGTGAATGCTCGCCTTCCGCCACGATAAATTCGCAGTCCATTTCGCCATCTGCTACCAGTTGGCTGATGTACTGCATCACCGTGTCGTAAGGCCGGATTGGGTAAGCTGTGACTACGTCGACGTCGGCCAGTTTGCATGCAATCGCAATGGCCTCGGCGCCGGTAATCAGGGCTTCCTGCTCGTGGATCTTCTTCTTTTCCTCAACAGGTATTGTTAGTGTCGCCATGTCAATCTCCTTGTCTTCATGCTTGCCCGCCGGGCCACTAGCCTTTTTTAGCGATTTCCAGGGCTTCGGGGATCTGTTCTTGATACTGACCGCGATAACGGAATCCATTCGACCGCTTCTCCATCGGTTCGGCCTTCTGGATGGTGGTTTCCAGCCATTTCAAATAGGCGTCTTTGTCTTTCCTGAACTCCGCCCACTGGCTGTTGTTATCGTGGAATTCGGATTCGTTCACCATGGTGATGCAATCCTTCACCGGGCAAACATCTTCGCAAATGCCGCAACCGCAGCACGACTTGAGATTGGCGTCGTAAGTGCCGTCCGGGGCGACATCGAAAGACGCATCCGGGCAGTTGAGCCAGCACAGCGTGCACTTGGTGCAAGTTGAGAAGTTCACAACCGGCCGTTCGGTGCGCGTCGAGTACTTTTTGAACAGCTCGTTGCGGACTGGCCGGAAGCCACCGGCTTGCTTGCTAACCGGGTCCGCATACGGGCCGCCCTGCGGTTGACCCTTGATGGACACGCCGCCCCGCATGTCCTTCCAGCCGGGCAGGTCGAATTTGAATAATTCTTCGGGATTGCCCTGGCCCGCTTTTACATCGACGGTAGCGAAGCGCTCGAAGTCGAGGCGAGCGGAAGCCACTTTCGCGGAGCTCTTCAGCTTGTCGTTGATGAATTGCTCCACCGACTTCAAACTAAACAGTTCCGGCAGCGCCTTGGCGATGGCGCCGAGGACGCGGACGTCGGTGTGGTCATCCTTATAAACCCACATGCCGGAGAAGCTGGTAATGCCTTTCACGATGCCCAGCTTGTAAGGCTTTTCCCGTCGGTGAATGCTCTTCAGCAGGGTGGGTGCGTCCTCCAGAGAAATTACGATGAGAGTGCCCCCCGGTTTGAGAGCGCGATGCACCGGCAGCATGCCGTACCATGCCCACGACTCCACGCCCTTGCAGAGCGTGTCATCGAGAACTACAGTTACGTCGACTTGCTTCGGCTCGTACTGCGCCATTCCCTCTTCGAGCGTCTGCTCGTCGTTGGCGACGATAGCGAAACTCTTGGCTGGAATTCCATTGCGTTCGGGAGCATCTCCATAACGGCCAAAGGAAATGCCCAGTTTGCCTTCGTTGTGCGCAGCCAGAACAATGTCACGCGTTATGTTCTTGGCCAGGGTCTTCTGAAAGACCCCTCGGTAGACGACTTCAACCGCCAATAGCTGGCCCATTTTTTGCAACCTCCATTTCTATTACAATTTCTGCAGTACGATTGTTTCCATTTCTTGCAGGTGCCGGCGCATGGCAGCCTCGGCGGCTGCGGCGTCCTCCCGCTTCAGGGCCGCAAGAATTCGGCGGTGACCGGCGAGCGACTTCTCTTGCCGACCCTCCACCTGCAACGAGCGTTCCCGGGTTTCGCGCAACAAATCCATCAACACGTCCATTACTTTCAAGACCGCGGTGTTGTCGGACGCCAGAGCGATGGTGTAGTGAAACTCAGAATCTTCTTCGATTCCCAGTTCGCCGCGGCCCACCTTGGCCTCCTGCCGTACCAGAATGTCCTCCATCTCCGCGATCTCATCGCGAGTGGCGTGCAAAGCGGCGCGCCTGGCCAAGGGCGGCTCGAGCATCTGGCGCACGTCAAGCAGGTCCGCAACCATCTTCCGCTTCTCGAGGAGCGCGGTAGCCAAGTTATTGGCTGGGGTCGCGCCAGGACTGCAAACCACCGTGCCGACACCCTGGCGGGGCTCGAGCAAACCCTTCAGTTCCAAGCTGCGGATGGCATCGCGAACGGAACTGCGGCTGACCCCAAGCATTTGCACAAGCTGGCGTTCTGGGGGGAGCAGATCGCCGGGCTTCATCTCTTCCGTAATGCGCCGCTCCAGCTGCTTGGCGACCTCCTGGTAGACCTTACTTCTGGGGATCGCCTCGAACCCGACTTTCGCTGGTGATTCAGTATCGATTATCGGATTTGGATTGGTCTGATGACTGACCATTACTTTTTCATTTCAGCCCTGAACTCGAAATGGCGCAAGGAAGTTGATCACGCATCGGGGTGACCAGGGTCACGCTTCAATGTGACATGGGCAGCGTGAGGTACTAATTTTGGTTCGACAGAATGGTGACGGGTCCTAAATCGCCCATTTAGGGAGTACCGGCAGAATCATTCGCTGGAATAATCTTCCCAAGTGAGAGAGAATACAAAATTGTGTTTGCCGGAGAGGACGCTACCCAGGCAACTCAACCGGCGAGAGGTAGACCAGCCTGAATTTGCTGCGGCGGTCTAACACGTGTGCGCCGTGGCCGCAGCCGAGGGTGAACTCGCAGGCGACGCTTTCTGCTTGCGTCAACCAGTTCCGTGACCAGGTTCAGCTAGGGGTTTTGCAATCCGCGGCTCGCTATACGGGGAGACATTTACCATGGCCAGTTCCACCATAGAAGTTGAGACAGGCACCCACAACCACAGGCACCCCAAGCTAGAGCGCTGGGTTGAAGAAGCAGCACAGATGTGTAAGCCCGATCGCATTCACTGGTGCGATGGCTCGCCGGAGGAATATCAGACGATGCTGCGGTTGCTGGTCCTCACTGGGACCGCGATCCCGCTGGACTCGGCGAAGCGGCCGAACTGCGTGCTTGTGCGGTCAGACCCTGCAGATGTGGCGCGGGTCGAGGATCAAACCTTTATCTGCTCCCGAACCCAGGAAGAGGCTGGCCCGACCAACAACTGGGAAGACCCCGCGAAGATGAAGCAGAAGCTGGCGGGAATGTTCGCGGGCTCGATGGTGGGCCGCACCATGTATGTTGTCCCCTACAGCCTGGGTCCGATCGGCTCGCCCATTTCACGGATCGGGGTGGAGATCACGGACTCAGCGTACGTCGTCGTGAGCATGCACATTATGTCGAGGGTTGGCAGCCATCTGCTTGAGACTCTCGCTGAAGATGCGGAATTTGTGCGTGGATTGCACTCGGTCGGTTCGCCGCTCGGCCCCAATCAGCCGGACAAGACATGGCGCTGCAACGCGGAGAACAAGTACATCTGCCATTTTCCGGAAACGCGTGAGGTCTGGTCGTATGGATCTGGATACGGGGGCAACGCGTTGCTGGCGAAGAAGTGCCACGCGTTGCGCATCGCATCGGTACAAGCGCGCGACGAAGGCTGGATGGCGGAGCACATGCTGATTCTGAAGGTGATCAGCCCGTCCGGTCAGGTGAAGTACATGACCGGCGCCTTTCCTTCAGCTTGCGGCAAGACCAACTTGTCGATGATGATCCCAACCATTCCCGGTTGGAAGGTGGAGACGATCGGTGACGATATCTCCTGGATGAAATTCCACACCGATGGCCGACTTTACGCCATCAATCCGGAGTACGGCTTCTTCGGTGTGGCGCCGGGCACGAGCATGAAGTCGAACGCCAACGCCATGCTCAGCGTAACCAGGAACTCCGTCTTCACGAATTGCGCGATGACGCTCGACGGCGACGTATGGTGGGAGGGGATGACGGAGCAGAAGCCGGCGAAGTTGGTGGACTGGCTGCGGCGGCCGTGGACTCCAGACTCGGGCCGGAACGCGGCGCACCCGAATGCGCGGTTTACGACTCCTTTGAATCAATGCCCAGTCATCGCCCCCGAGTGGGAAGACCCGCAGGGCGTTCCGATCGACGCCATCCTCTTCGGTGGACGGCGGGCGGGAATTGTTCCGCTGGTCACCGAAGCCTTCAACTGGCAGCATGGCACTTTCCTGGGCGCGACGGTCAGCAGCGAGACGACCGCCGCGATCACCGGCCAAGTCGGCCGGCTGCGGCGCGATCCCATGGCGATGCTTCCGTTTTGCGGCTACCACATGGGTGACTACTTTGCGCACTGGTTCAAGATGGGAGCAGTCTCCAACCCATCGAAGCTGCCGAAGATTTTCTACGTCAACTGGTTTCGCCAGGACGAGAATCACAAATTCCTATGGCCGGGCTACGGTGAAAACAGCCGGGTGTTGAAGTGGATTTTTGAGCGTTGCGACGGTAAGGTACATGCGAAGGACACGCCGATCGGACGCATTCCCGAGCTGGCCGATCTCGACACGACGGGGCTCGACATCAAAGGCGCTCATGTGGAGGAACTGCTCAGCATCGATATCGAAGGCTGGCTGGCTGAGGTGCCGTCGATCAAGGAGCACTTCGCCCATTTCGGCAGCCATCTTCCAGAAGGGTTAAACCTTGAAGTGAAGGCTCTTGAAGAGCGTCTGCGGGCGGCTAGGCGATAGTTGCCTTGAGGAGTGTACGTTCGCCAGACTCCTAACCGAGTTCAACATCTATTTTTCGACACCATGAGGACGCTTTTTGATATAGTGTCCCACTGTCATGCACCGTCTCGCTGTGAACGAAGCGAATCGTCCTGCCCCTCTCATATCCCTGTCTCTTACTCGAAATCAGATTCGCGGCTTCTGGGCATCGTGGGGCGGGTGGACGCTGGACGGCATGGACTCGTTTGTTTATGCGCTTGTCCTCGTGCCCTCGCTACGAGAACTGCTCCCGCTCTCCGGCATTCCAGCCACTAAGGGCAACGTTGGATTGTACGGGGGGTTGCTGTTCGCCCTATTCCTGATTGGCTGGGGACTGGCGTTCCTTTGGGGGCCGATTGGAGACAAGTTCGGTCGCGTGCGCACGCTCATGCTGACCATCGTGTGGTATTCGACATTCACCTTTCTGAGCGCGTTCGCCACTGGGGTGTGGCAACTTGCTATCCTTCGCCTGCTGGCCGGCGTGGGCATTGGCGGAGAATGGGCCATGGGCGGGACGTTCGTGGCGGAGGAGTGGCCGGAGCATCGGCGCCGTGTGGGTGCGGGTTTGATGCATACCGGATATTACGTCGGCATATTTCTTGCCGCCCTGGCCAACTACGGCATCGGCAGCCGCTTTGGCTGGCGGGCCATGTTTATCGTCGGAGGGCTGCCGGCACTGCTCCTGGCCTGGATTCGGCACGGGGTTACGGAGCCTGTCGCCTGGAAAAAGAAGGAAAGCGTGGTCCGCGCGTGGGCGGTTTGGCGTCCTCTGGCAACGCTGTTTGCACCCGCTTGGCGGCGCCGCACCATTCTGAATTCCTTGCTCATGCTGGTTTCCATCTGTGGCCTGTGGGCTGGAACCGTATATGTTCCCGCTGCGATCACGGCTGTCGCTGAAGCGGGTGGCCGCACCGCTGCGCAAGCGGCGCAACTGGCCTCCTGGGGCATCATGATGGTCTCGTTCGCTACGATTCTCGGCTGCCTGGCGATGCCGTGGCTTGCCGAACGGGTGGGACGACGTGGGGCGCTCGCGGTTTTCTTTACTCTCATGATGGCGTTCATAGCGCTCACGTTCGGCAAAGTTTTCTATCTTGGAGCGAGCGCGCTGCCCTGGTTTTTCGGTTGTCTGTTCTTTCTGGGCTTGGGCGGAGCCAACTTCGCCGTCTATACACTCTGGCTGCCCGAGCAATATCCTACGGAATGCCGCGCCAGCGCCTTTTCCTTTTCCACTTCATTCGCCCGATTTGGCGGCGCTGGAATCACCTTCCTGGTGGGGGCGGGCGTCCGTCATTTCGGATCGCTCGGAACTCCGGTGGCGCTGACTTCGATTGCCTTCGCTTTCGGGCTGCTCGTGATTCCATGGGCTGCGGAAACACGCGGCAAGCACTTACCCGCATAGTTCGACAGCATAGGTTGAAGCATAGTTCGACGGCATGTAGCGATGGCAGGTGTCGGCGCCGCAAAAGGTGGGCTCTGAAGTTGTGTGCGCCTTCGACCGTGGCTGCCGCTACGCCGCGCCTTCCGCTTTTATCGGCGTAGCTATATTGGCAATCAAAGCTGTGTGCTCCGAATCTTCGACGACGCGGGTTGCCAGAGGCTTCAGCCACAGCAAAGCCATGAACGCAGCCACCAGATCGCACACGATCATCGCCCAGAAGACCTTGGACCAAGAGCCGGTCTTGGCAAACAGCCAGGCGGCGCCGGGTCCGGCAAAGGCCGCAGCCACTCCCTTGGCGGTGTACACGATGCCATAGTTCGTGGTGGCCCACTTTTTTCCGTAGAGGTCGCCGGTGAGCGAGGGGAACAATGAAAAAATATTGCCCCACGCGAAGAAACACAGGCCTGACAACACCACGAACCAGACAGGACGGTTGATCATTTGGAGCAGGGCGTACACGGCGAGCGCCTCCAGCACGAAGGCGATGAAAATAGAATTCTCCCGGCCGATGTGGTCCGACACCCATCCCCAGAAGGGACGTGTAAATCCGTTCAGTATCCGGTCGACGGTGATGGCCAGCACCAATGCGGTCATACCGAAGGCGACGACGATGTTATCCACGTGGTACGAAGAAGCCATGGGGTTGAGTTGTGCCGTAACTACCAAACCACCAAAGGCCAACATCGTCATCATCAGATAGATGACATAGAAAGACGGCTGGCGTAGCATCTGCCACGGCGTCATGTCGACAGCCGAGGTGTTTACCTTCGCCTTGATCTTCGCTTCTTTCTCTTTCCAGTTTGGTGGCGTCCATCCCACCGGTGGCCTGGCCAAAAAGAGGGAAGAAGCCAGTACAACGACTCCCTGGATAATTCCCCAGACGATGAACGTGTGCTGGTAGCCCGAGACTTTCAGCATGTCGGCAATAGGAGCGATTGTTGTCGCAGTGCCCACTCCGAAAGCTCCGGCGGTCAGACCGACGCACAGGCCGCGATGGTCCGGAAACCATTTCAGCAAGTTCCCAATGGCGCCGCCATAGACGATCCCGGCTCCGACACCGCCCATTCCGTACCAAAAGTAGAGGCTGTTGATCGTCTCCGCCCGGCCAGATCCGATCCAGCCCAGTCCGACCATGATGGAGCCGAGACCCAGCATGAATCGGGGTCCGATCAGATCGACCAGGTACCCTTCAAAAGGTACGAGCCAGGTTTCCAGGGCGACGAATAAAGTGAAGGTCCACTGGACAGCGACCAGCGAGACGTGCAGATGCGCTTGTATGGGCTTGGTGAAAAGAGTCCACGCGTACTGCAGGTTCGCGATGGCCATCATGGCGACGATGCCCGCCGATAACTGGATCCAACGATTGGGAATACGCGAGGGATGAATCAGGGAAGCCGGAGATGCAGCCATAGGTATTGCCTCCAGGACGGCGCGTTAGACGTTAACTCCGCACTGCCAGAACCACTTTGTTCCGCTGAGTTGTGTCAGCCCCCCCACGGGGCTGTGAACTCGAAAACTGCTTGGCTCATCGCGAACCTGAGATATACTGGTCCACTGATCGAACCACTTGCGGCAGGAAATTTAACATCCTCGCCTTTGGGCTGTCAAGGGCTTCTTGAAGCCTTGAGGTTCGTCATGCCTGCAAGCTTTCCCAGTGACGCCGACAAGGAGTGAGAGACGCGACCGATGCCGATGGATGAGAGCCTGCGCGCGCAGATCAAGACTTACCTGTCCCACCTGGATGGCCTGATCCGACGCGGGCGTGAGGTTCGCGACAGGTTGACGGCCGATCCCTCCAACCCATCGGCGATCGCGGCCACTCGCGCCTGGCAGGAAGACTGTGGAGTGACGATCAATCAATTGTCCGGAGGCAGCAAGGCCCATTGGCTTGCCCGGTCGTTTAGCCAAGCCTTCCTGGTGCGCTCGGCGACCGGCCCTGCGGTCGAAGGCGCTGAGCCGGCCGAGATCGTCACGCGACTGCTCGCCGTCCTTGATCAAGCTGTGGCCACGCTCTCCGGAATGGACGATGGCTCGGGCGTTGCTGGATCATCATCTGCATCCCCGGAGGCGCCGCCGCCGCGCCGGTTTGAATTCGTTCACAACCCAGAGCTCCGGCCCGTGGTCGAGCAGGCCTACGCCGATAGTCGGCGCGCCCTCGATCAAGGGGACTATGACGTGGCGCTGTACACTGCTTGCGGAATCCTGGAGGCCATCGTGACCGACGCGCTGGAACATAAGGGACTGAGTGCATTGGCTGGCTCGGACGCGCCCGCCGGAAAGACTACCGAAGGGAAGATTGCCGATTGGTCGTTCGAGACGCGGCTCACCGTTGCCGAGAGGGCGGGACTCATTCGCGGCGGGTGCGCCCGTTTGCCGGCCGCCGCGCGGACGTATCGCGATCACACCGATGCCGACGGCGAGAGCGGCCAGACGGCGAAGATTTCCGAGCGCGATGCGCGACAGGCCGGACAGGTGCTTCACGTCGTGATGAGAGATCTGGATCCCGGCCGCTAGCAGCAAACTCGGTTTTGCTCTTGGCTTTGGGTGGGCGCAGTGCCTTCTCAGAGCCGAAACGACTTCAAAAATTCAGAGAGCGACTTGGAGATGTGCGCAGTGCTCCACGTATCGTCCTTACGGAAAGAATCTCCGTGTTCCTTTAGCCGGTTGCACAGGTCATCGTGAGGAACAAGAAACCACTTCCGCTCACCCGTGGCCTCTGGGTCTGGAAATAGCATCAGCATCCGCCTATCTCCGCCGTATCTTGCTGGGTCAACGGTTGGTCTAGATTTCAGTTGAACTGCATGTAGTGTTCCTTCGCGATCCCGCAAGATCAGATCTTCACCATAGCAATCGGCTTCGGGTCGATACACCCTATAGCCAGCTCGGATCAGGAGCGCAGTCACCTCTGCGCGATTCGCTGCTTCTACTTCATTTGAGGTTAACAATGTCACCGCCATGTGCACCTGGAATTATACGGTTATCGAGCGAATTTCTTTCGAACTTGGCGGATACGCCATCAACTTATTGGAAGGCTAAGCGTTTGAACTTCAATGATTCAATGACTAAATGATTCAATGCCTCAATGATCCGTCCCCGTCAATCTTCCAGGTCCTGCCGAAACGCTGGTTGTGATGGATCGAGGCTGCCGTCGATGACGGCCACGAGCAGATCTCGGTATGCGTTCTCCGCCTCTTCCAGTGAGGCGTAGCCGCGTTCCCGCTGCAGCGCTCCGCTGGCCGAGTAGATGAGCGTGAAATACCGGCCCGATGAATACTGTAGTTCGAGCAATTTGTTCGGCATGTCAGGATCGCCCTCCTGACCCAGCACGTCCATCAGCGCCACAGTGCACTGCCTACCCTTCGGGTCGGAGACAATCTCGCGCTCGAGGTATTGCCACTCGTCCATGCTCCACAACGGCATATTGATTCCAGCAGCTCTTTAGTTCAGCAGATCATCGTTCCAGCAGATCATGCTTCAAGCAGATCATTGAGAGCGCTTGCGACCTGCGCCCCGGTGAATGGTTTCGGGACCAGCGAGACTCTTTGAGCTTTCCGGGATCGCAGGCTAGCGTCAGCCTCCTCCGGTGTGTCACTGATGATGACGACGGGAAGCGCGACGTGATTCGGGTCGTCACGCACGGCGTCGAAGAGCGACTCGCTCATGTCGAAGGTGGTGCAGTCGAGCACGAGCGCATCGGCGCGCTGCTCCAGAATCAGCTCGTTCACGGTGACGGTGTATCCAGCGGCAAAGACCTCGTAGCCGCGGTCACGCAGCGCGAACGTCAGCAGCTCGGCAATCTCCGGCGTGTCGTCGATGAGCAGGATGCGGCGCAAGCTTACGCTACTTCTTGCCGGCGCCGGCGCGAGGCAGCCGCGGCTTCTTGCCTGCGGACGGCTCCAGATCCATGACCCACACTCGCCCGCCAGCCGTGTAGTAGGCACGGTGGTCGTTCTCGACCATCGCGCCCCAGGCCTCCAGCGTGCGCATCGCGAAAGTGTAGCCCTCGAAGTTGTTGCGCGCGTGGTCCAACACTTCATTCGTGTGCCAGTTGTCGGTGAGGATGGCGTCACCCGCGTGCACGCGCAGGACGGTGTAGAAGCGATCGAACGCCGCTTCCGGTCGCACGTCGCGCGACGACCCGCGCTTCTTGCCTTCGCTGACGATATAGCTTTCCTGCGGCTCGGGAGCCGCAGGTGGGTGGGTTTCTTTGGTATTCATACGGTCTCCGCCACCGCCGCGGCCTCCACGGCGGACCCCATGTTGACCAGATTCTTCGCATCCGCAGCCTGGATCAAGGCCTCGGGCAGCTCGACACCCATCATCCGCCATTGCTCGTTGGCAAACTTCTGCAATTTGGCGATGTGCTCGGCGTGGAGATGGCCGAAGCGTCCTTGCAATTTCAAATACTCTGACACCGGCCGCATGTTCTGCGGGCGGAAGCTGTAATCAAACGCACGCTTCTCGGGGTTCCACTCCCAGATCGGGTAGAGGCCGCATTCGACGACCAGCCGGCCAAGATCGATGGAGCGCGGTGTCTCGTACACGAAGCCCTTCTGACAGGGAGTGTAGACCATCAGGTACGCCGCGCCCTTGTGGTTGAGGCCCTTGCGTACTTTGTTCATCAAGTCGATAGGATAGCCCACGCTCGCGGTCGCCACATAGCAGTGGGGATGGCCAGCCGCCATCATGCGGGCGAGATCTTTGGGAAACAGTTTCTTTGCCTCGGGAACCAACGGTCCGGGAGGGGAGAAGGTCGTCATGCCGCCGTAGGGCGTGCGCGACGATGCCTGGATGCCGGTGTTCGCGTACTGCTCGTTGTCATAGCAGATAATCAGGCAGTCGTGATTGCGATAGAGCGCACCAGAAATCGACGCGAGGCCGATGTCGGACGCGCTGCCGTCGCCCGCCTCGCAGATAATGTTCGGATAAGCGCCCTTCCATTTGCCCTTGCGGATCATGGCCTCATAGGCAGCGGCGACGCCCGCGGTGAAGCTGCCCGCGCTGCCAATCTGCGTGTGCGCCCAGGGCACATTGTAGGGCGTACACAGATACGAACTGTTCGCGACATACATGCAGCCTGTCGGTCCGATCAGGATCGTATTGTCGCCCGCGGCCTTGCTCGTCATCCGGTATTGGATGGACGGCCCGCAGCCGGCACAGGTGCGGTGGCCGGGAACGAAGGGCTCGCTCGACGGTAATTCAGGGTTGTAGAAACGCGCTCCCTGATTCGGGTTATCGAGAATCGGCAGCAGCTGCCGCTGAACTTCAATTGTCGCCATGATCATTCCTCCGTGGTCGGGCGCGGACGCCCGGCGCTCCACCAACTCTTTACTCTTCGAATCCGACCCAATGCGTGCGCTTTTCGATTTTCCCGCGTTTCTGCGCGTCCATCATTTTTTGCGTCATCCAGTAGAATTCCTTCAGCACGATCGCCTCGCCGCCCATGCCCGCCATGAACGAGAGGACGAGCGGACGCCGATCGCTTTCGTAGAGAGCGGCGCAGGCCTCGGCATAAAGCACGCCGCCGCTACTCACGCTGCCGAGTCCCATGTTGGTCTCGATCACGCCGACCACTTTGAACTTACTGAGGATCTCCTGCACGCGATCAGTCGGGTATGGCCGGATGGTTCGCAGCCGTACCAGACCGACCTTCAAGCCCTTGTCGCGCATATGCTGAATCGCGTAGCGCGCCGTCACCGCGTGGCCGCCCTGCATGAAAAAGACGACGTCGGCGCCATCGGTCATGAACTCTTCGACCCAGGGGTCGTAGCGCCGCCCGAAGATTTTCGCGAACTCGTCGTGGACTTCCTCAATGACCGCCATCGATTCTTCCATGGCGCGCGCCCGCTCCAACTGCAGCGGCGGACCCTGCTCCGGCATAATCTGCGGACCATGAGACACCGGATGCCGCGGATCGAGCGGGTAGGGATGCTTGTAGGGCGGCAGGAATTCCTTTACCTGACCGGGGTCGGGCAATTCGACGTCACTGGTGATGTGCGAGACGAAGAAACCATCCTGGCAGACCATCTGGGGCAAGAGCACGCGCGGATCCTCACCGATGCGATAGCCCATCAGGTGATTGTCGAACGCTTCCTGGGCGTCGCACGCCCAGCCCATGAGCCATCCCATGTCACGGGTCGAGAGCGCGTCGGTATGCTCGGAACCGAAATCGCCGGGCGGATCGAGGGTGCGGTCGGCGATCATCATCTGCACCGGCATACGACTGCCGGAGATCGGCGAATAAAGTTCGTAGGCAAACTGCACGCCGACGCCAGAGCTACCGGTGAATACGCGCGCGCCGCTCGACGAAGCGCCGTGAGCGATGCTCAATTGCGAGTGCTCGCTGTCGGCCACGATATACTCGGCGTCGAGTTCTCCATTGGCCACCATTTGCGCCAGCGCCATCATGGTCGCCGTGTAAGGCCGGATGGGGTAGGCCGCAATCACATCGACATCGGCGTACTTGGCGGCCTGCGCCGACGCGACGCAGCCGTTGATCCTGACCGTCTTCTTCTTTCTTTCCGTAACCGTTGGCATGACTCACTCCAATTTCCAAATGTTCGGCTTCTAAATGTTCTTGGCGGCTCGTTCCCCGAGATTCCTCAACTCTTCCGCCTGCCGTCCGTGCAGACCCGGCGAGATGGCGAACGCTGTGTCCATACGCACTACGCCGGTATCGAAATCGAGTTCGGGCACGCCCTCAAGGCAGCCCGTCGGACACTCTTCGATGCACACGCGGCACCCTTTGCAGTAGTCGACCAGAATCTTATAAAGGCCGTTCGAGCGCGAGGGACGCGCGATGCAGGGTTCGGGACAGACCAGATAACAGTTGTCGCAGGCATTGCATGTGCCGCAACTGAAACAGCGGCTCGCCTCCTCGACTGCCTGTTCTTCCGAGAATGCCTGAATCACTTCCTCCTGCGTTTTGCGCCGGCTGGTTGGCGGCAACAGTTCTTGCTTGACGCGCGGGAAGTGCGGGAAATACGTCATGTTCATGCGGTTCAAATCGAAGATGACGTCGACGGCAATTGTCCGCGGCTGCAACGACTCGCCGCGCAACACCTTATCCAGATTGAAGGCGACGCTCTTTCCGTCGCCAACCGCATTCACCACCATCAGGGGCTGGCCCGAGCCCAGTTGCACCACGTCGCCCGCCGCAAAAATGTTGGTGTCGCCAAGGCGTCCGAAGCGGTCGATCTTGATCGTGCCGCGCTCGGTCTTGAACTCGTCCGGCAACCAGCCGAGCGCCGCCCGCTGTCCCACCGCGATGATCACGTTGTCGACGGCGAAGCGCTCGGCGGGGACATCTCGATTCACGGTGATTGGCGAGGCGTTGATGGCTCCGGAGAAGCGCGCCGGATGCAGTTGCAAGGCCTCGACCTTGCCGTTGCCGAGCACGGCGGTCATCGCCCGCCCGTGCATCAGTTCCACCCCTTCTTCGACCATGTCGTGCAGATCTTCCGGCACGGCCGGCATCTCCTCAGGGTTGGCTTCCACCGTGATCATGGTCACTTCCACGGCGCCTTGCCGCAGCGCTTCGCGGGCGCAGTCGATGGCGGTGTTTCCGCCGCCGATGACGGCTACGCGAGCACCCAGCTTGACTTCGGACGTACCCATGCCGATGTCGCGCAGGAACGGAAGTCCGTAAAGCACGCCGTCCTTATCCTCGCCCTCGGCGCGCACGCTATTGGGCTGGATTAGGCCCACGGCCAGCACGACGGCGTCGTAGTTCTTTTTCAAGTCGTCCCAGGTGACGTCCTTGCCGACTTCGACGCCGGTCTTGATCGTGATCCCGAGTTCGACGAGGCGCTCGATCTCGCGATCGAGTACGTGCTGCGGGAGCACCCAGTCCGGAATGCCGCCGCGATTGAGTCCGCCCGCTTTCGGCGACTTCTCAAGGATCGTCACTTTGTAGCCAAGGCGCGCAAGCTGGTAGGCGGCGCTGTGGCCGGCGGGACCCGATCCGACGACGGCGACTTTCTTGCCGTTGGGCGTCCCGGCCTTGACCACGTCGCGGGTCAGCGCCTGTCCGAGATCGCCGAGAAAGCGCTCGACGGCGCGAATCGAAATGGCCTCATCGTACTTCCCACGGTTGCAGGCTTGCTCGCACGGGTGGTAGCACACGCGGCCGGTGACCGAGGGGAAGGGCATGTCTTCCTTGATGAGCGCGTAGGCGTCCAGATACTTGCCGCGCTTCACGAGATCGAGATAGCCCTGGATCTTTTCGTTGGTTCCGCAAGCGTTGTTGCAGGGCGGCAACTTGTCTCGGTACACCGGTCTAATCGAACGCCAGTTGCCGGTGGGGAACAAGTCCTGGCCCTTTTCCTGCGATGGCGCAGGGGTGATGCCGGCGAACGGAATCTTGAGGCGGTCGGGGATATGTGTGCCTTTGGTTGACATGTGATCCTTTGATCCTTCCTATGCAGCTACTGGGTTCAGCTTCATGATGTGCAACTGGTCGAGCGCCATTTCGAATGCCTTCTTGTTCGCGATCATTGGTTCAATCGTCTCCATCTTGACGATGCCCGTAGTCTTGACCACGGCGGCAATGAGAGGAGCGGCGATGTCAGGTGCGATGGCCTTGTTGCGCTCGGCGGCGCCTTCGGTTGAAAGCCGATCGAGGCCGAGCTCGCCCAGCCGGTAGTAGAGCCACTTGTGGTCGGCGAGATGGGCAGCGTCAACGCACACGAGTTGGGCCAGCCGCTCGGCACCCGGCACGAAACGAATCATGTACTCCGGGGTGTAATGCGTATTGATCACCAGCGTTCCGCCCGGAGGCATGCCGCGCATATAATCCCAACCCTTGACCATCGTCCCCTCGACCAGCACGACAATGTTGGGTTCCTCGTTTTCGTAAGTGAGCGCGTTCTCGATCACGCCGTCGCTTACACGGCAGTACTTGCGGGTCGGGCAGTTGGTGCGATCGGGATTGTCGACGTAGTTTTCCATCGCCTGCGCGTACTTGCCCTCGAGGCGGGCGGAAGCGGAGATGGAATTGACGATGTCGCGGCCCTCTTTGTCCATGATGATGCCGCGCGTCCAAACAGTAAGTTCCGTGTAACTCATGATCAACCCTCGTTATTACTCAGGAGATGTGGCTTAGTAGATGCGTCAGAGCACAAATTCCCGGCGCTATTGCTCAGCATGCTCGCTTTTTTCAATTGCTTGGGACTGCCACGATCGGACTCAAGGACCGCCAGAAAATCGCTCCGCAAAACTACGAAAGGCGGGACGCGCGTGCCGTCCTGAAATTCCACAATTGCCAATAGCGTCGCCTTCTTGCACAGGCTCTCGATATCGGCGCCGGTGAGTCCTTCCATCCGCTCAGCGAACTCCTCAAAATCGACGTCGGGCGCCAGCGGCACACGCCGGCAGCAAAGCCGCATGATGGCTGCGCGCTCGGCAGCGTCGGGTTTGGCGAACGGCAGAATATAGTCGAACCGTCCACTGCGCAAAAGCGCCGGATCGATCCGCTCGGGACGATTGGTGGCTCCGAGCAGGATCACCCCTTTAACGTCGCGCAAGTTGTCGATCTCACGCAGGAGCTGGCTGAGGATCCTTTGATAGACGTCGGTGCCGAATTGATCGGCGCCGAACTTGGGCGCGACCGCGTCAATGGTGTCGAAGAACAGAATGCAGGGGGCTGCCCGCCTCGCCTTCTTGAAAACTTCGCGCAGCGCCCTCTCGGATTCGCCCAACCACTTCGAGTACAGTTGCGGTCCATCAATAGCGATGAGCGGGAGCTCCTTTTCACCGGAGAGCGCCCGCGCCATGGCCGTCTTCCCCGTGCCCGACGGCCCTGTCAGCAGGATGCCCCGCGGCGGCGCCAGTCCAACCTGTTCATAGATCTCGTCGCGCATGTGGGAGTGCTCGATGACGGCATCGAGCAGGCGTTTTACATCGTGGAGACCTCCGAGAGATGCGAACGTCGATGCGCTTTTCTCTATAAAGAATTCTCGAGTCGCGCTGGGCTCGACTTCCTTCAAACCGGCGAGAAAGTCGTCGCGCGTAACCTGCAGCGCTCCCAGTTCAGCCGAGGCAGCGCCGTCGGTCTCGAGTGGAAATGCGGAGAGGAAACCGCGCAAGGCAATCATGCCGACTTCCTGTCCCAGCGCTTCAAGGTCGGCGCCGACGAAGCCGTGGGAATGCTCGGCGATCTCCTGCAGGTCGACGTCGGGCGCGAGCGGCATGGCGCGAGTGTGGATCCTGAGGATTTGCAACCGCGCTTGCGTGTTGGGAACGCCGATTTCGATTTCGCGATCGAAGCGGCCGGGACGTCGCAGCGCCGGGTCCAGGACCTCGGGGATGTTGGTGGCACCGATGACGATGACCTGGCCGCGCGCGACAAAGCCATCCATCAGGCTGAGAAGCTGCGCCACGACGCGCTTTTCGACCTCGCCGGCCACTTCGGTGCGTTTGGGAGCCACGGCGTCGATCTCGTCGATGAAGAGGATTGCCGGCGCGTGGCGAGCCGCCTCCTCGAATACCTCGCGGAGTTTGGCCTCGCTCTCGCCGTAGAACTTGCGCATGATCTCGGGACCGTTGAGATGAATAAAGTGCACCCGGCTTTCGGCCGCGACGGCGCGGGCCAGCAGGGTTTTGCCGGTGCCAGGCGGACCGTACAACAGCACGCCCTTCGGCGCGAGAATTCCCAAGCGCTCGAAAATGCGCGGATACTTCAGCGGCAGTTCGACGATTTCGCGCACCCGCGCCACTTCCCGCTCCAGCCCGCCGATATCTTCGTAGGACACCGCCGGAGCGCGGGCCGCTGTCTGCTCGCCTTCCACGACGCGGATGTCGGTGCGTTTCCCGATCACGACCGGTCCCGAAGGAATCGTGCGCACCACCTGGAAGTTCACCGCCTTGGCAAACGTCGGCACCCGCACCACGCAGCCGGCGATGACCGGGACACCCACCAGATCCTCAAGCATCCGGTCGGGTGCGATGGTCGCGGGCGCGGCCCCCACCCACAACGGAGACAAGCGAACCGCCACTGCCTGCTCGCGCTCGATCGGCGCCACCGTCACCTGCTCCTGCAATCCCGCGCTGCAATTACTGCGGCACGTGCCGTCGATCTGGATCATGCCTTCGTGGCTGTCGTCCGAGAGCTCGGCGCGCGCGACCCCGACGGTGCCGCCGGCGATCTTCAGCACGTCACCTGCCCAAGCACCCATGCGGCGCAGGTCGGCTGGCGCCAGCCGCGCTATGGCGTGGCCGACGTCCTCGACGCGCGCCTCGGCAACGCGCAACGCGAGGGTTGCGGCGATAGACTCCGGCGCGTCAGCCGCGATGGCCCCACGGGCCATGTCATTTCCCAGCTCAGTCAATCTGATTATCCCCAGACTAGTCTGCTCAAGGGCTCACCCTTGGCCCTGGGCAGTAACCGCTATGCTCAACTTAATGCGATATGCGATGCGATCGCTTTCCCCACGAATTGCGAATCGCGAATAGCCGACCCAAACAGCCGAACCCAAGGGGAAAACCCCTTGGTCAAAACTTCTCAAGCACGATCTCTTCGACGTCTTCAATGTGGCGCCGCATGGCGTCCTTTGCCGCCTCGGCATCGTGGCGCTTGATCGCAGCCAGGATCCGGCGGTGGCCGGCGAGCGATCTCTGCGGGCGTCCTTGCAGCTGCAAAGAGCGTTCCCGGGTTTCGCGCAGCAGGTCCATGAGAATGTCGAGCACCTTCAACACGACGCTGTTACCGGAAGCCAGAGCAATGCTGTAGTGGAATTCCGCGTCCTCGGCGATGCTGGCCTCGCCATGAGACAGCGTTCCTTCCTGCCGTTGCAGAATCTCTTCCATCTCCGAGATTTCGTCGGGAGAAGCGTGCGTGGCGGCGCGCGCAGCCAACGGCGGTTCGAGCATCTTGCGAAAATCCAGAAGCTCGCTGACCAGTTCCTGCCGGCGCTTTAGCGCGTTGGCAAAAGGATTGACCAATGACTCGGCCGAT
>Ga0224555_1000217_pt1 | contig 84587 bp, 68 predicted proteins | sample 714S23034metaG_FD_180687 | JGI IMG/M metagenome (GOLD analysis project Ga0224555, IMG submission 180687) | Peat soil microbial communities from Stordalen Mire, Sweden - 717 S2 30-34 | ecosystem: Environmental > Terrestrial > Soil > Wetlands > Peat | place: Sweden: Norrbotten County, Stordalen... | reverse complement strand
GGCCACGTGTCCACGGTCCACCTCCCGCGGCATCGCGCCCCAGAGGCCTTCCTACGACCACGCGATTGCTCGTTTCGCGCCATGGGCGGCGTTCTGCCACCACGGAGGTTGACTTAGGGCTACTCATGCGGTTTCGAGGCCGCCGGGGAGCTCATCTGGTTCGTCATCGAGGCCGTCATGGGCCACGCGGTGCCGTTCCCCTCCCTGGCCGACGTTGGATACCTGGCGGCCATCCCCTTCGCCTTCGCCGCGGTGCTGAGCTGGCGCGGCCCGTGGGCGAAGCTGCGCAGCCTCAGCGTCCTCCAGGGCCTGGTGCTCGGCGGCTGCCTGCTGATCGTCAGCTGGGCATTCGTCCTCCGGCCCCTGGTCGCCTCCAGCGGCCTCGACCCACTGGGCGATGCCCTCGACATCGTCTATCCCCTCACCGACGTGCTGCTCCTGAGCCTCATCGCCTTTGCGCTCCTCTACCGGATGCGCCCTGTGCCCCACGGCCTGCTGCTGCTGGGCCTCGGGTTCGCCGCCATCACGGTGTCGGACAGCACCTTCACCTACATGACCCTGAAGGGCACGTTTGCCTTGACCAACTGGATCGACGCCGGTTGGCTCCTGGGGTATGCATGGATCGGCTGCGCCTCACTTTGGCCTGCGATTGAGGCCGAGGCGGTACCGGAGGCAGCCCCGGCAAGCACCCTGCTGGTGGTCGTTCCCTACGTCGGGCTGGCGGGCGCGATCACGGGCGTCGTCTACGAGCTCCTCTCCGGAGTCGGGGTGGACCCGGTCCTCACCGCGATGGCCTTCGTGGTCATGCTGTTGCTGCTGACCCTACAGCTGGTGGCGCTGCTTGAGAGCCACAGCTGGGCGCGCGCGCTGACCAGAGTGGATGACCAGCGCCGCTCCCTTCTGGCTCGCCTGGTCAAGGCACAGGAAGAGGAGCGCCACCGAATCGCCGCCGACCTGCACGATGACGTCGTCCAGGTAATGACAGCCATAAGCCTCAGGCTGGAGGTGCTCAGGAGGCGGGGCAGTCCAGATGGCGACGAGAACGTCGACGCCCTCCAGCAGCTGGTCAGCCAGTCGATCAGGCGCCTGCGCGAGCTGCTCTTCGAGCTTCATCCCCCCGCCCTGGAACAGTACGGGCTGGCTGCCGCACTGCGAGCTCAGCTCGATCAGTTCACCGAGAGCACCGGGATCGCGGCGCACCTTGGCACCAAGATCACCCAGGAACCGGAAACCAACGCTCGCACGGTGCTGTTCCGGATCGCTCAGGAGGCGCTCCAGAACGTACGCAAGCACGCCGAGGCGGGACGCGTGGTTGTCGAGCTGAGGACGGTCTCGGGTGGCACCCAGGTCCGGGTGCGCGACGACGGGCGGGGCCTTCCACCCGGCTTCAGCTCGGCGCCGCCCCCAGGGCATCTGGGCCTCACCGTCATGGACGAAAGGGCGCGGCTGGCGGGTGGCTGGTGGCGGATCGCTCGGGCTGACGGGGGCGGCACGGCGGTCGACTTCTGGGTGCCCGGCCTGCTCCCGCCGCCCCCCACGTCTGCGCTCGACCCAGGACCCGCCGTGAGGTCTCGGGAGCCTCGGGGTGCGGAGACATCCCTGTGAGCCACCCCGATCGGAACCACCCGCCCGCGCCGGCCCCGGCTTCGACCCGGGTGCTGATCGCCGATGACGCTCCCTTCGTGCGCGGCGCCCTGAAGGCGCTCCTCCTGACCGCCGCCGACCTCGAGGTGATCACCGTGGCTCCCGACGCGGACAGCGACGGCCGGCCCCTGCCAGTGCTGCGCGGGCGCTCTCGCAGCCGGCTTGATCCGAGCCGCCTGCCTCCACGCGCCTGTCCCGCACATTGCCCGAGAAGCCCGACCTTGCCGGGCGCCTGGCCACAGAACGACCCCGAATCAGACTGACGGGATTGGGTGACTTGAGCGTTTGATCAGGTAGTAGTAAGCGCACCCTCCGCTGGGCGAGGCTGCTCTCCCTCGAACGGACGGCATACCTGCGAACCCCACGCCACCACGCCTCAGAAGGGGGTGTTCTGACACTTGACCAGGTTGGCGAGATCAGTCGAGCCGCCCTGCGCCCAGTGGCGGAGGTGGTTTCCGGCATCCGCGCCGCCTGCTCCCCGACCACCAGGGCGTTCCACGCCGCGGTCCCGGTGAGGTGGCACTCCTCCTTGACCCAGTCGGTCGGAGAGTTGTGCCCCAGCCACTCCACCTCCCCGCCGGCGGCCAGCTCGGTGACCATCCCGGAGAACTCCAGCTCCATCCGGTCGATGAGCCGGCGCCAGCCGACCATCTCGCCGCGAACCACCTCTCCGGGCCGGGCATCGCGGGGCCGGGAGACGAAGCGCTCGAGCGCGGCACCGACGGCGGCGAGATCCTCGCCGACGCCCCCGCGAAGCCCCACCTCTCGGACGGTCATCGGGAGTGATTATACCAAACGCGCGTTCGCATGGTCAAGACGAACACACGCCGCAGGATGCATTCCCGATTCCGCTTTCGCCCCACGTGTCGGAATCGGGAATGCATCGCGGCCCGTACGAGCCGCTTGCCAACTTCTGGGCGACTGCCGCAAACTGAGTGCAGTTCGACGAAGGGATGGCGTCATCGGGTCAGGGAGGGCCGGAGTGGCGGCGCGTGCGCGCGAGAGGGCGATGCTGATGCGCGACGCCCTCGCATGGCGTGATGTGCGCGTCGTCGTCGCGCTCTTCTGCGCCGCCCAGCTGCTGGACGGCTTGACCACCTATCTCGCCCTCACCTCCCACCGCTTCCAGGAGGAGAACCCGCTCCTGAGCGGGGTCCTCGACACCCACCCCCTGGCGGCGTTCGGCGTCAAGCTGGCCCTGGCGGTGGTGGTCGTGACGGTCCTGCTGACACTCCGGCTGCGCTGGCGGCTCCGGCTGGTGGTGATCTCGCTGTTCGCAGTGCTCAGCCTGGTCGCGCCGGTGGAGAACTTCCTGCGCCTGACCGGGATCGCCTGACCCGCGGCCCGGTGACCGGCTCTCCCTGAGATCCGGCCGGCCCGTTCAGCCGAGCTCCAGCTGGGCCAGCACGGCTCCCACCAGGGCGAGCGACCCGCAGACGAGAACAAGCCCTGACCGGCCGGCGCGGTGCCGCGCCTCCGAGAGCGCCGCCGCGACGGGCTCCACGGCAGTCCCCCCGCCCAGCATCTCCGCGAGCAGGTCAGCCGAGGCCGCCCTCCCGCCACCGACGGATGTCACCACCACCTCATCCGCCATCTGAGCGACACGGGGGAGCATCTCGTCGAGCTGCTTGTCGGCCATGGCGCCGAAGAGGGCGACGACCCGGCGCCCTCCGGCCAGCGCGGTCACCTCCGGGCGGAGCGCCGCCAGGGCGGCGGGGTTGTGGGCACCGTCCAGGAGCAGCGGTGGGGTGCCGTCGACCCACTGCAGGCGGCCCGGCCACCGCACCGACGCCGCCCCGGCGATGATGGACGCGGCGGGGATGCCGAGCAGGGTGGCCGCCGTGGCGGCGACCGCCAGGTTCTCCATCTGGACCAGACCCAGAAGCGGCGACCGGATGGCAACCGGCCGTCCGGTAGGCGGCCCACCGGCGGCGTCCAGCTCGACCTCGACCCCGGACCGGCCACGACGGGTGCCTCGCCAGTCCCGGCCGGCCGCGAGCACGAGCAGCCGCGCGCCCACCGAGCCTGCCCGCTCCGCGATCACCGAGCGCGCCGGTTCGGTGGAGGCGGTGACGACCCAGTCGCCGCTCTTGATGATGCCCGACTTCTCGGCGGCGATCGCCTCCACGCTGTTGCCCAGCCATTCGCGATGGTCGAGGGCGATGTTGGTGATGACGCACCCCCCGAGATCGGCGACGTTGGTGCTGTCCAGCCGCCCCCCCATCCCGACCTCACAGATCAGAGTCTCCGCCCGGTGACGGGCCGCGGCCAGGAATCCCATGGCGGTGAGGATCTCGAACTGGGTGGGATGCTCGCCGGGCGGAGCCTGGGCGGCGGCGCCGAGCACCTCCTCGGCGAGGGTGCCGAAGCGGCCCTCGTCCAGTGGCTCCCCATCGAGGACGATCCGCTCCCCCCAGCGGACCAGATGCGGCTTGGCGAGAAGCGCGGTCCGGCGTCCCGCCGCGCGTGCCATCGAATCGATCATGGCGGCGACCGAGCCCTTGCCATTGGTCCCGGCGATGAGGACCCCGGCGAGCCCGAGATGCGGGTCTCCCAGCCGGCCAAGGAGCCACCGGGTCCGCTCCAGGCCGGGCACGATCCCGAACCGGCCGGCCGCCTCCAGACGCGCCATGGTCGAGGTGAGCGGCTCCGATGCGGGTCCGTCCGGGGTGCCCCCCTCTCCAGGGGGTGCAGCGCCTCGCTCTCCGGGGGTCACGGCGCGGGCTGCGGTCTCCACGGCCAGGCCCCGGTCATCGCCTCGTCCTCGTCGGGCCGGTCCAGCGAGCTGCCCAGGACACTCATCCACACCCGCTGGCGCTCGCCGGCGTCGCCGATGCTCTCGATCGCCCGGTTCCGGTACAGGCAGCCGGTCTGGTGGGCAAGGATCGCCTGCAGCTCCTGGTACTGGAAGACGGTCGGCGCCTCCAGGCGCGCCGGTTCCGGGGATCCGGGGACCCGAGCCTCAATGTGGAAGACCCGGCCGCGCTCGTGGTCAAAGGTCGAGACCGGATGCAGCTCCAGGCTCTCGACAGCCGGCAGCAGTCCGGACAGCCGCTCCAGCCAGGCAGCCTGCGGGTCCGTCTGCGAGTCCACCCCGGCATCGGCGAACAGCTCACCGGCGAGGGCGAGGACGGCGATCTGGAACTGGTGATAGTAGAGGAGGTCGGCGCCGCTCACCGCCACCGCCCCGGCCGGCTCGCCGGCGTCGTCCGTGAAGCTGACCATGAAAGGCCGGGCGTAGGGCTTGCGCGCCTCCTGGGCCGACCAGCGGACGCCGATCGTGGGCATCAGGCGGCCGGTGCAGGGCGGCGGGCCCGCGCCAGAGCCAGCGTGTTGCGGAGCAGCATCGCCACCGTCATCGGCCCGACTCCGCCCGGCACCGGCGTGAGCCAGCCCGCGACCGGCTCCACCGATGCGCGGTCGACGTCGCCGAGCAGGTGCCCGTCCACGGGGGTGGTGCCCACGTCGATGACCGCCGCCCCCGGCTTGACGTACTCGGCGGTGATCATCCCGGGCCGTCCGATCGCCGCGACCAGGATGTCGGCCTCGCGGCAGACCGCGGCCAGGTCGCGGGTCTTGGAGTGGCAGACGGTGACCGTGGCGTCGGCGTTGAGCAGGAGCAGGGCGAGCGGCCGTCCCACGATCACGCTCCTTCCCACCACCACCGCCCGGCTCCCGGCTATCGGCACCCCGGATCGCCGGAGCAGCTCCATGCAGCCGAGCGGGGTCCCGGGCAGCACTGGGGGCGCCGCTCCGGCGGCGAGGCGGCCGAGGTTGAGGGGATGGAACCCGTCGGCGTCCTTGGCGACGGGAACAGCCTCGAGGACGGAGCCGGCGTCGATCTGGCGCGGCAGCGGCAGCTGGACCAGCATGCCGTCGATGTCGGGATCGCCGCTCAGACGGGCGCAGAGGCCGAGGATCTCCGCCGTGGAGGACTCGCCGTTCGGGGTGTGGAGCGTGAAGCGGATGCCGGCCCGCTCGGCGGCCCGGCTCTTGTTGCGCACGTAGGTCGCGCTGGCGGGGTCGTCCCCGCAGAGCACGACAGCGAGATGCGGTGCGGCCAGGCCCTCGGTGACCATGGCCGCCACCTCGGACGCGATCTCAGAGCGGATCGCCCTGGCGACGGCGCTGCCGTCGATGATGGTCGCGCTCACCCTCGCCGGCGCTCCACGGTCACGCTGAAGCGGTCCACGGCCACGGCGAGCGGCGGCCTCTTGGCGACGCGGACCCGCACCGACGCCACCTTCGGCTCCTCCAGCAGCCCCTCGGCGAGCCGCTCCGCCACGGTCTCGACCAGGTGGTAGCTGCCGTCCTCGACCACCCGCCGGCACATCTCGACGAGCCGCGCGTAGTCGATGGTGTCCTCGACCCGGTCGGTGCGGGCCGCCTCGCGGGTGTCTGTCCTCACCTCCACGTCGACGTCCAGGTGCACTCCGGCGCTGCGCTCGTCCGCGAGGCAGCCGTGGTGCCCGAAGAAGCGCATCCCCTCCAGCCGCAGGAGGTCCTGGCCCATCGCGCTCTCATCCCGGCGCGGCGAGACGCCGCCGGGGTCCGTGGGGCGCGAGGTGGAGCTCACCGGCCCGATTCTAGATGGGGTCGGGGCTCCGGCAGACCTCGACAGGGTTCATCGAGGCGGTCAGGCGGAGCGGGGCTCCTCCACAGGCTTCAGCAGGGTCTCGTGGTGGTCGATCGGATTGATCATCACCACCTGGAAGAGGTCCTCGAAGTCGCACTGGAACAGCTGCATGAGCTGCTGGCGGAGCTTGGGTCCGGGGTTGCGGGTCCCCGCCTCCAGGGCCGGGATGTAGTTCTGGGTCACCCCCAGGCGGCGGGCCAGCTCCCGCTGGGTCAGCTTGTGCCTGTCCCGCATGGCGCGGAGCCCGGTGGCGCGTACCTCGACGTTCATGGGCACAATGTAGTACCTGACAGTGGTTTCGTCAACGCATGAGACGGGCGTTCGCGGTGCACGGCCCGGCGGTGAATGGCGGGGCGGGCGTCGAATCGGTTCACCCCGGCAACCTCGCGGGCGACATACTTCCGCTCGGTGACCAGCGCGGGCAGCATCTCGACGCACACCGGACACCGGACCCGGCTCGCCATAGCTCTGGCGGTCCCCTCTGCCCTCTTCCTGACGGTGACCCTGGCCATGAGCCTGCGCACTCCCGCCCTGAGCAGCAACGACGAACGCGACCACGTCCAGTACGCCCTCTACATCCAGGCTCACAACACGCTGCCTCTCATCAGCGTTCAGAACGGGAACGAGTCCCACCAGCCGCCCCTCTACTACATCTCGCTCGCCGTCTGGATGAAGGTCCTCGGGATGCAGCCGTTCACAACGTCACTGCCGGCGGAGCCCGCCAGCGCCGCGACGACCGACTTCGGCGGCTTCACCCACGTCTACACAACGGCTGCCGAGCGCCAGATGGCGGTCGACGTCCACCTGCTCCGGCTGCCGAGCGTCGGATACGGGATGATCGTGGTGCTGACGTCGTTCGGTTCGGCGTGGGTGCTCACGAAGCGCCTCTCTCTCGCGTCGGCGGCCGCGTCGGCGGTCGGCCTCTGGCCCAAGTTCGACGTCGTCTCCGCCGCCGTCACCAACGAGTCCCTGAACTTTGCCCTTTGCGCTCTGGCCCTGCTCTGGGCCGCCGCTGTTGGCACGTTCCTGGGGCTGGCGGCGGTGTCCCTGCGCCGGCGGCAACCGGGTGATCTGCTCGCGGCGGTGATCGCCTTCGCGGCCCTCGGCGGATGGTGGTTCGTCCGCAACGTCGCTCTCTACGGCGACCCCCTGGCGAGCGCCGCCACCCGTGCCTATCTTTCGAAGCTCGTGGCCGGACTGGTCCGCCCAGTGCCATCTCTGGATCCATCCGTGCTCGGCTACTCGGCCCATCAGCTGGTCAACAGCGTCTGGTACGACGGTTGGGGGAATCAGATCATCCTGCCGTGGTCACTGAACGTCGGGGTCAGCCTGCTGGGACTGGTGTTCCTGGCACGGGGAGCCTGGATCGTCTGGCGGCATTGGGGCGACCCGGGCTCGTTCGCGGTGAGTCCGTCCGCGCTCGCGCTCGCACTCGCGGCTGCCGGGTCGGTGGTCAGCTGGGTGCTCATCATCCGCGAGACCACTCAGGCCCAAGGGCGCTACCTGCTGGTCGCCGTCACGGCCTGGAGCATCCTCCTGGTCGCCGGGACCGACCGTTTCCAGGCCATACCCGCGGCGGCTCGGCGCGCCCTCGTCTGGCTCTGGCCGGCCATCTTCGCTGGGCTCGACGCGTACGTCTTTGCCTCTTATCTCATCCCTCACGGGGGGTCCTGAGCCGGCTCTGTGCCGGTGGGGACCTGGCGGCGGCCAAAGTGAACCGGGATGGCGACGCGTGCGATCTGCGACCATCGGGGGTGATGTGCCGCGTCTGCCAGAAGCGCCCTGAGATCCCCGACGAGAAGAGCGGCCGCTGCGAGGTCTGCGTCAAGGCCGGCCGCATGGCGCTCCGCTTCCGTCTCGCCCCCGGACCGGGCGGCGTCGGGCTCCGGGTCAAGGCCGGGGAGATCGCGCCCCGGGCTCTACGGCAGAAGTGGCTGGCCCAGCTGCACGCCTACGCGTCCCAGGCCTCCACACGGCCTCATCTCGGCCTGCACGAGGTGGAGATGATCGTCGCCAAGGACCACCTGGAGACCATCCGGGTCGCCCCGGACCTCGCCGCCAAGGCGGCCGCAGCGGTGCAGGCGCTGCGCGACGCCGCCGAGCGGACCGACGCCTCCTGGTAACCGCCGGTCAGTGAGTCAGTAGCCACTGCCAGCCGGGCTGGCCCAGTGCGCCGGTCGCCGACACCTCCCAGGTGGCCACGGTGATCCCGCCGAGGCGAGCGGTCACCCGAGCGACGAGGGTGCCCGCCCCGACCGTAAATGCGTTGTGGATGGGGATCAACTTCGCGGAGAGCCGGAGGGTGGCGCCCACCCTGAACTCGACGGAGGACGTGCCGCTCTCGAAGATGGCCTGGAGGGGAGTGCTCGTGCCCCACGCGGAGCGAAGCGCCCCCGAGAGCACGGGGAGCGCCAGCGTGCCCAGGTCGACGGTCCGGTAGGCGCCGAAGGCGGCCTTGACCGCGGCGGCGGCGGCGTTCAGGGCGCCGGCGAGCTCCTCGCCGAGGTCACCGTCCGCAGTGACCACGCCGAGGACCGCGCCCACCACGGTCACCTCTCGACTGCCCCCCAGCGGTCCCGGGTGGTGAGCGGCGAAGAGAAGACAGCCGCCGGCCTGCGGGGTCGAGCCGGTCTTGATCCCGAGCCATCCCGGGGCGGTCGTCAGGTCGGTGTCGAGGTTCTGGATGCTGCTGCCGTCGGGCATCACCGCCGACTGGGTGGCGACGAGAGCGGCGAGGGTGGGATTGGCCAGGGCGGCCTGGCCGAGCTTGACCAGGTCGGCGGCGGTCGAGACCGTCTGCGGGCTGAGGCCGCTGACGTCAGCAAAGGATGTCTGGGTCAGGCCGAGGGCTCGCGCCTCCGCGTTGAGGTCGGTGACGAAGGCCGACTGTGAGCCCGCCACCCAGACCGCGAGGGTCTCGGCGATGTTGTCCGCCGAGGGGAGGATCAGGGCGAGGAGCAGCTGCCGCTCCGTGAACTGCTCGCCGCTCACCACGGAGAGGCTGGACCCGTCCTCGTCAACCATCTGGTAGTAGAAGTCGACGTCCTGGTAGGTGATGGTGTAGGTGGGACCGGAGGCGTCGCCGATCAGGGGCTGCTGCTGGAGCACCACCAGGGCGGTCATGACCTTGGCGATCGAGCCGATCGGCAGGACCGTGGTCGGGGCCACCGCGGCGAGCCGGCCCTGCGCCGTGGACTCCAGGTCGAAGCTTCCGGTGGCCGGCAGCGGGATCGCCGGGGCCGAGCCGGGGGCGGCGGCGAGCGTCGCCGGCAGGCGCAGGTCGAGGCGGGGTGGGGGTGGGGTGCCCAACACCCTCACCGCCGCCAGAGCCCCTGCCGCAAGCACCAACGCGGCGAGCACCGAGAAGGTGAGCGGCAGCAACCACTGGCGGCGCGGCGGTCTCGGGCCGCGGCCCACGTGTCTCGGGCCGCGGCTCACGTCGGATCGGGAGCCGTGCCGGCGGTCGTCAGCGCTTGGCGCGGCGGGCATTTCCCTTCAGCGACGCCGAGAGGGTGGCGGAAGGAGAGAAGCGGACCACCTTGTGGGCGGCCACCTTGACCGCCTCGCCGGTGCGGGGATTGCGTCCGATCCGGGCCGCGCGCTGCTGGATCTTGAAGTTGCCGAATCCGTGGATGTGGACCTCGTCGCCCTTCTGCAGGGCGCCGGTGATCGCGTCGAAGAACCAGCGCACGTCGTCGCGTGCCCGGGTCATCGCGTACGTCCCGCCTTCCTCATCCTCGACCTTCACCTTCCAGGACTCGGCCAGGGAATCGCGCGTAATCACTTCTGCCATGCTCTCTCTCCAATCCCGACGCGCTGTTGTGATGGCCCGAATTGTAAGGGCGCGCAACGGGTTTCTCAACTCTCCCCCGTGCTACCTTGCGCGGGTGCAGGGAATCGCGGCGGGCCTGCCCGACATCGAATGGGATCGCGAACTGTTCGCTGGCGGCGGTCACGTCATGCAGAGCAGATCGTGGATGGCCGTGCAGCAGGCGCTCGGTGACGAGGTGGTCCACCAGGGCGGCGAGGGGTGGCGCTGGGCCGGCGTCCACCACCGGGCGCGCGGCATCAGCTACCTCTACCTCCCCTACGGCCCTGCGCTCGAGGACCCCACCCGCCTCGGCGACGCTCTCGACGCGATCAGGAAGGCAGGGAGATCGCTGAGCGTCGACTTCGTGCGGGTGGAGCCCGACCTCGTGGTGGCCTCCGCCGCGATAGCGGCCGCAGCCGCGGAGCCCGGGGAGACCGCCGGCAGGGTTCCGGACCCGGCGGTCGCCAGGGCGGCCGTCGCGACGGACCGAGAGCTCGCCGCCGTGGCCGCCGAGACGGAGGCGGGGCTCGCCGCCCGGGGAGCGGTGCGCGTCCGCAGCGTCCAGCCCCGGCACACCCTGGTCCTCGACCTCCATCGCTCGGAGGAGGAGCTGCGCGGCGAGATGCTCTCGGGGCGCCGCCGCAGCATCAACGCGGCGACCAGGAAGGGCATCTCCATCCGGCGCACGCGGGAGGCGGTGGAGGTCGAGGAGTTCCTCCGATTGATCCACAGGACGGGTGAGCGCAACCGGTTCGACCCCCATGCCGACGAGTACTACCGAACCGTGTGCACGACCCTCTTTGGCCTCGGGGCGGCATCCCTCTACCTCGCCACCGTGGCGGGCGAGAGCGTCGCCGGGGTCATCGCCTTCGAGTCGGCGTCGACCGGGTACTACGCCCACGCCGCCGACGACCCCGAGCGCTCGCGCCAGATCGTCGCCGCGGCCCCGCTCGCCTGGCAGATCGTGCGCGACTGCCGCGCCGAGGGGCGGACCTCCTTCGACTTCTGGGGAGTGATCCCGGATGACGCCGCCGATCATCCGTGGGCCGGGTTCAGCAGGTTCAAGAAGACCTTCGGGGGGAGAATGATCACCCGGCCGGGGACCTTTGACCTGCCGCTCCGTCCGCTGCGCTACCGCGCCTACCGAACCGCCCGGGAGATGCGGGCGGCACGGCGCACGGGCCACCGCCCGGCCGACTCATGAGACCGCTGCCCCATGCGACCGGCTCCACGATGAGACCGCCTGCCCCATGAGACCGGCGACCTCCCACGAGATCGATCGCTGGGACGATCTCGTGCTCTCCAATCCGGATGGCGGCAACATGCTCCAGACCCGCGCCTGGGGTGAATTCAAGCGCAGCTGGGGCTGGCAGCCCGCCTATCTGGTCTCGGACGACTCCGCAATGCCGGTGGCGGCGCTCTTTCTCCGCCGCCACGTCCCCGGGCTCGGCTGGCTCTGGTACGCCCCCAAGGGGCCGGCCGCCTCCTCCGTGGATCAATTGGGCCAGATGCTCGCCTCCCGGAGCGCCTTCCCGGGTGCCTTCTGCGTCCAGGTGGAGCCGGAGCTGGCCGGGACCCCGGTCAACCGGCTCGCGCTCACCTCGCTCGGGCTCCGCAAGGCCGAGGACGTCCAGATCTCGCGGGCCACGGCGATCGTCGACCTCGCACCCGACGAGGACGCCGTGCTCGCCTCCTTCAAGCCCAAGACCCGGTACAACATCCGGCTGGCGGGCCGGCGCGGGGTGACCGTCGAGCCGGTGCCCTGCGACGAGGCCGGGGTGACCGCGATGTACGGGCTGATGGCGGCGGCCTTCCAGCGGGCCGGATTCCCCGTCCGCCCCCCGGCCTACTACTCCGGTTACTGGCGGCTCTTCGAGGCGAGCGGCCAGGGTCAGCTCTTCCTCGCCCGGCTGGGGGAGGAGGTGCTGGCGGGTGCGTTCGTCATCCGCGTCGGGGATCGGGCCTGGTACAAGGACGGTGGTTCGTACACCCAGCGGCACGAGGTCATGGCGCCCCACCTCGTCCAATGGGAGGCGATGCGGTGGCTGCGAGCGCGGGGGGTCCGGAGCTACGACCTCTTCGCGGTGCCGAGCCAGGAGCAGCTCGCGACCGGCGACCATCCCCTCGGGGGTCTCCTGCAGTTCAAGGCGGGCTTCACCACCGACATCCGCGAGTTCGTCGGGACATGGGAGCTGGTGCTGGACGAGCGCCGGCACCGGCTCTGGAAGCGGGCCGGCGAGCCCCTGGTCCGGCGGCTGCGCTGGCGGCTCCGGGGGGACCTGCTGTACTGACGCCTAGCGCTGGTGCCAGATCCGCTTCATCACCACCCGGGCCAGCTTGTCGGGATCGTGGTGAGAGCTGACCGTGGTGCTGACGACGTCGGCGAGGATGTAGCGGACCGGGTACTGCTGGGCCCGCTGGCGGTCGAAGCTCACCCGGCTGATGCCGGCGCGGCGCGCGGAGGCCGGGAGCGGTGGGGTGACGTTGCTGTTGACCACCACGTAGTCGAAGAGGTTGCTGCCGACGTGGGCCTGGATGGCGTCGAGGTGCTCGCTCACCGTGAAGCCGAAGGTCTCGCCCGGCTGGCCGGCCACGTTGCAGACGTAGACCTTGACCGCGGGGCTGGCCCGGAGCGCCTCGACCATGCCGTCCACCAGCAGGTTGGGGAGGATCGAGGTGTAGAGCGAACCGGGGCCGATGATCACCATCTCGGCGTTGAGGACGGCGGCCTCCGCCTCCGGGTTGATCGGCGGCGCGGTGGGCTCGAGGAAGACCCGGTCGATCCGGCCGTCCCCGACCGGGACCTTGGACTCCCCGACCCGGAGCTCCTCGCCCGCGGTGGCGCAGAGAACGACGTCGGTGAGCGTGCTGGGGACGATGGCGCCCCGGACAGCGAGGACGCGCCCCGACTCCCGGATGGCGTGCTCGAAGTCGCCGGTGATCTCGGCCATGGCCATGATGAAGAGGTTCCCGAAGGAGTGGCCGCCCAGCTCGCCGTCGCCCGAGAAGCGGTGCTGGAAGAGCTCGGTCATCAGCGGCTCGGTCTCTGCCAGGGCGGTCAGGCATTGCCGGAAGTCCCCCGGAGGTAACACCCGGAACTCGTCACGCAGCCGGCCGCTGGAGCCCCCGTCGTCGGCGACGGTGACGATGGCGACGATGTTCCCGGTGTACTTCTTGATGCCGCGGAGGAGCGCCGACAGCCCGGTGCCGCCGCCCATGGCGACCACCCGCGGTCCCTTGGAGAGGAGGCGGTAGGCGTAGAGCTGCTGGACGAAGCCACCCTCCCCGGGGCCTCCTGGCAGGAAGGGCCCGAGCACCGACTTGCCCAGGAAATAGAAGCTGATCCCGATGATGGCCACCCCGAGGGCCAGGAAGATCAGGCCGCGGATGGAGCGGGGGAGGAACTGGAGGGTCAGGTCGGAGACCCAGTCGGGGAACCTGACGCTGGAGTAGTAGATGTCGCGCAGGACGTAGCCGATGGCCAGGGCCACCATCACGATCCCGACCATGAGCAGAAGCAGCCAGCGCTTCACGTGGAGGCCGGGGGTGAGCAGCCGGGTCAGGTTTTTCCCGGGTCGAAGCCGCGCTATCATCCTTCGGGGCGGATTGTCCCACCCCCGCGGCGCGCGCGGGCGGGGGATCACCGGGCGGTGCCGGCCTCAGCCACCCGTGAGCCGCTGCTCTTCTCCACCTCGGGAACGTGCACGTACACCGTCTGGGCGGCCTGCAGCGGCGGGTGACTGGCCGGACGCGACTGCCGGTGGCGCACGCCTGCCCGCGCGAGGCCGGACTGCCTCCACACCTCTCCCGCCCGGTAGGATGCCCTCCCATGACCCTTCCCGCCGATGAGCCTCACGCTGCGACGACGGTGGGTTCGGTGACGGCCGACGGGCGTCTCGAGGACCACCCCGAGGGCGGCCGGAGAGCGGACCTCGGGGTGCGGGGGACCGTGGCGGCGCTGGTGCTGCTCCTGGTGGCCGCCTTCGCGAGCCGGCTCATCTTCGGCCTGCACACCGGCCTGGACGGCGACGAGTCGACGACGGCGTTCACCGCCCTGAGGATCACCCAGGGGCACCTGGTGCTCATGGAGTCCAACCAGCACTACCAGGCGGCTCTCGAGAGCTACATCATCGCGCCCTTCGTCTGGCTGCTCGGCCCCACCGTGCTCGCCATCCGGGTGCCCCTCGCACTCGTCGGCACCCTGTCTGTCCTCGCCCTCTACGACCTCGGGCACACGATCTTCGGCCGCCGCAGCGCGGGACTCCTGCTCGCTTGCGTCGGTGCCGTCTTCCCCGTCTTTGAGCTGGTCTGGTCGATGAAGGCGCGGAGCGGATATGCCGAGACCATGCTCTTTGCCGTGGTCTGCCTCGGCCTGGCGGTCCGCATCGGCTGGCAGCCGCGGGGCGACCGGTTGCGCAACTGGATCCTGCTCGGCCTGGTGGCCGGCATCGGCCTCTGGAACTATCTGCTCCTCGCCGTACCGCTGGCCCCGGTTGCCGCGGCCCTGCTCTGCCGCGCGCCGGCGCTCGGATGGAGGAGGACCCTGGGCGGGGCGGGAGCAGCACTGGGCGGCCTGCTGGTGGGCTTCTCCCCGTGGCTCGCGTACAACGCCACCCATCACCTGGCCTCACTCCAGAACCTGCCCAGCTACGTGACCTCGATCCCGCATGCGGTCAGGGGGCTGGTGGAGCAGGAACTGCCAATCTTCGCGGGGACCTCGGCGGAGTGCGGCAGCAACACCGTGACCCCCTGGATCGCGTGGATCGGCCTGGCCGCCCTGGCCGCGGCCGTCCTATGGCTGCGCCGGAAGCCGATCGGGCGCCTGCTCCGGGGCCACCTCAGCTCCGTGGAACCGGTGGAGATGCTGCTGGCCATTGCGCCGGTGGCGGTGGTCGCGGTGGTCGCCGGCCGGTTCAACGACGTGCCGTGCGAGCCCCGGTACCTCCTCCCCCTCGCCATTCCGCTCGCCCTGGCCGCCACCCTGGTGCTGATGGTCAGGTCGCGCTGGCGCCTGGTGGCCGTCGGGCTCGGCATCGCCTACCTGATCATCGCGGCCTTCACCGCCTATGGCCCCACCGTCGACGCCCTGCCCTACACCACCACCGGCGCTCCCATCCCCCTGAACAGGGCCCAAATCGTCACGGACCTCGAGGTACGCCACGTGACGGTCCTCTTCGGTGACTACTGGGTGGCCAGGCCCATCCTCTACCTGAGCGGGGGCCGTATCGATGCCGCCGTCTACAACGGGCCGATCGCATTCCCCTCGGTCCAGGCGGCCGCCGAGGCGTCGCGCGATCCTGCATGGCTGTTCGTCAATGGCGACCCCAACATCGGGATCTTCCAGGCGCTGATGCGCGCCACGGGAGTGACGTCGCGCGAGGTCTCCGTGGATGGATACAAGCTCTTCGAAGGGTTCTCAGCTCCGCTGGTCCCCGCCGATCTGACGGCGTACACCAGCTGAAGCGCCGCCTACCCGAGGGGCAGGGAGGGAACCGCTCCGGCGCCGGCTTCGGCGGCCGTACCGGGGAGCGCCGCACCAGGGCCGCGGGGGCGGCGACCCATGCTCACGTAGACGCCGCCGTGGCCGGCGATCGCCTCACCGTCCAGGCAGTTGCGGCCGTCGACCACGAGGCGCCCCTTCATCAGGCCGAGAGCGCGTCCCCAGTCCAGATCCCGGTACTCCGGCCACTCGGTGACGATCCCGACGGCGTCCGCACCGGTGAGCGCCTCGTAGGGGTCCGCGACCAACCTCGTCCGCGGCAGGAGCAGGCGGGCACGATCGATGGCCACCGGGTCGGTGGCGACGATCTCCGCCCCGAGGTCCTCCAGCTGCCGGATCACCTCGGCGGCGGGGGCCTGGCGCATGTCGTCGGTGAAGGGCTTGAAGGCGAGGCCCAGGATGGCCACCCGGCGGCCCTCAAGACTTCCCCCCAGGCCCTGGACGAGTTTCGCCGTAAACCGGCGGCGCTGCTGGCTGTTGACCTCGATGGCGGCCTTGAGCAGCCAGAAGCTCTGCCCGTGGTACCCGGCCGAGGTCTCCAGAGCGCGGACGTCTTTGGGGAAGCAGGAGCCGCCCCAGCCGAGACCGGCGCTCAGGAAGCTGCGTCCGATGCGGGGATCGAGGCCCATCCCGTCGGAGACCCTCTCGATGTCGGCTCCGGTCAGCTCGCACAGCTGCGCCATCTCGTTGATGAAACTGATCTTGGTGGCGAGAAAGGCATTGGAGCCGTACTTGATCAGCTCGGCGCTGACGCTGTCGCAGAGCAGGCGGGTGGTGTCGGGACCGCCGAGGAGGGCGGCCACCCGGCTGACCGCGGCGGCATCCTCGCCGCCCACCACCACCCGGCTCGGGTGCCGGAGGTCCTCGAGTGCCGAGCCCTCGCGGAGGAACTCGGGAAACATGACAAAGGCAACGTCCTGCCGGCTGCTGCCGCGAGCGAGGGCTCGCGTGGTCCCGGGGGGCACCGTGCTCTTGATCGCTATGACGGCTCCGGAGGCGACCTCGGCGAGCGCGTGATCCACGGCTTGGCGCACCTGGGAGAGGTCAGCCTCACCGTCAGGTGTGGGCGGGGTGCCCACGGCGACGATGACGATCCCGGCGCCCCCCACCCCCTCGCCCATCGTCTCCACGGCTCGGAGCCGCCCCGAGGCGACCACAGCCTCGAGCAGTCCGTCCAACCCCGGCTCGTGGATAGGGGAGCGCCCGGCCGCGACCGCTGCCCGCCGCTCTGGGTCGATCTCCACGACACGGACCTCGCGACCCAGCTCGGCGAGACCGGCGGCCGTCACCAGGCCCACGTAGCCGGCACCGATCACGCAGATCACGCGGTCATCGGGCTGCTGTGCCATCGGTCGAAACAGTAGCGGACCCGAGGGCAGGCAGGCCGGACGGCCCCGGCCGGGGAGAGACCAACCCGTCATCGGGCGGTTCCCGTACGATCGGCAGCGATGCCTGACGGAACACGGTCGATGCGCCGCATGGTGATCACCGGCGGGGCCGGGTTTCTCGGCTCGCACCTCTGTGAGCACTTCGTCGGACGCGGCCTCGAGGTGGTGGCCGTCGACAACCTCCTGACCGGCAGCATGGACAACCTCGCCACCCTGATCGGCAATCCAGGGTTCAGCTTCCGGGAGCGGGACGTCACCGAGTACATCGACGTCGAGGGCCCCGTCGATGCCGTCCTCCACTTCGCCTCGCCGGCAAGCCCCATCGATTACGCGCTACTGCCGATCCAGACCATGAAGGTGGGCACCCTGGGCACGCACCGGGCCCTGGGTCTGGCCATGGCGAAGGGAGCGCGATTCCTCCTCGCCAGCACCAGCGAGGTCTACGGGGACCCGGAGGTCCACCCTCAACCGGAGAGCTATTGGGGACACGTCAACCCGGTGGGTCCGCGGAGCATCTACGACGAGGCCAAGCGGGGCGCCGAAGCATTCACCATGGCGTACCACAACCACCACGGGCTGGAGACCCGCATCGTTCGGATCTTCAACACGTACGGGCCGCGGATGAGGCGACGGGACGGGCGCGCCGTGCCCGCCTTCGTGACCCAGGCCCTCGCCGGCGAGCCGATCACCGTCTTTGGGGACGGCTCTCAGACCCGGAGCCTCTGCTACGTCGACGACCTCGTCGACGGCATCGGACGGCTGCTGGCCAGCGACCACCCGCTGCCGGTCAACATCGGGAATCCGAGCGAGATCACGATGCTCGAGCTGGCCCGGATGGTTCGCGAGCTCTGCGGGAGTGACAGCGAGATCGTCTTTGAGCCGCTGCCGGTCGACGATCCCCGGCGCCGGCGACCGGACATCACGCTGGCCCGCAAGCTCCTCGCCTGGGAGCCTCGCGTCCCGTTGGAGGACGGCCTCGCCCGGACCATCGCGTGGTGGCGGGGGAGCGGGCCGGAACCGGGTGCATCGCGAGAGCAACCCGGGCAGGCGGTGGTATTGGGGTAGGATGCCCGCGCCGATGGATACACCCTTCCTCTCGGTCCTGATAGCCGCCCTCAACGAGGGACGGACCATCTCCCAGGTCCTGGACGCCGTCCTCGCCTCCCCGGTCGACCTGGAGCTGATCCTGGTGGACGACGGCTCGACCGACCGCACCTGGGAGCTGATGGAGGCACGCGCGGCCTCGGACCCTCGGGTGCACGCCTACCGCCACCAGGTCAACCAGGGGAAGGGGGCGGCGATCCGCACCGCCCTCGGGCACGCGCGGGGAACGGTGGTGCTGATCCAGGACGCCGACCTCGAGTACGACCCCGCGGACTACCCCCACCTGCTGGAGCCGATCCAGAGCGGACGGGCGACGGTGGTCTACGGCTCGAGGGCATTCACCAGCCACACCGCCTACTCGTACTGGTACGTGATCGGCAACCGGCTGGTGACCCTGGCCACCAACGTCATCTACAACTGCTACCTCTCGGACGTGGAGACCGGCTACAAGGTGATGCCCCGGGAGGTCGCCCTCTCCCTCGACCTGCAGGCTCGCGGGTTCGAGCTGGAGCCCGAGATCACCGCCAAGCTGCTCCGTTCCGGTCACCGGATCTACGAGGTCTCGATCAGCTACGCCGCCCGCTCCCGTGCCGAGGGCAAGAAGCTCACCGCCATGGACGGGGTCCGGGCGGTCCGGGCACTGGCACGGTACCGGGGTTGGCGGCCCCTGCACCCGCGCTGACCGGGAGATGAGCCACCAGCCCGCGACGGGAGCCGCGCCGCCGGGGGAGCTGGCTGCGGGGGCCGGCCGGGGGCGCCGTGTGGCGCTGGCGATGTCGGCGCCGGCCCTGTGCCTCGCGCTGGCGCTGGCGGCGATGTGGCCGGGGCTCTTCACCGGCCACGACACCACCGTGGGCACCACCGGAGATCCCTCGTTCTCCATCTGGGCGCTGCAGTGGTTGCCCTTTGCCATCAGCCACCACCTCAACCCGTTCTTCACCGACTATCTCCACTACCCGACGGGCGCCAACATGATGTGGAACGGCGCGATCCTCTTCCCGGCGCTGGTGCTGATGCCGGTCACCGTCCTCGCCGGGCCGATCGTCTCCTACAACGTGCTGGCCCTCCTGAGCATGTGGCTCTCCGGCTGGTGCGCCTACCTGGCGGTCCGCCGCTTCTCGCGGCACTGGGTCTCGGCGGCGGTCGGAGGCCTCCTCTACGAGTTCAGCCCGTTCATGGCCAGCCAGATCACCGGCCACTCCCAGCTCTTCCCGGCCATGTTCCCTCCCCTGCTGGTGATCTTCGCCGACGAGATCCTGGTCCGGCAGCACCACCGCCCCTGGCTGATCGGCGGGCTCCTCGGGGTCGCCACGGCCGCTCAGCTCCTCACCGGCACGGAGCTGCTGGCCATCTCGGCCCTGATGTCCATCCCGGCGCTCATCACCCTCGCGATCTTCTTCCGAGCCCAGCTCCGGGAGCGGCTCGGCTACGCGCTCCGGGCCGCGAAAGCCGCGCTGGTGGTCTTTGCGGTGCTGGCCGGGTACCCGGTCTACTACCTCCTGGTCGGGCCGCAGCGGGTCTCCGGCACCCTCCAGGGGGACGTGTACATGGCTCGTCCCCAGGCCTTCGTGATCCCCAGCAAGCTCCAGCTCATCGGCGGCCCCAGCATCATCTCCGACTCGAGCGTCTACATCGGCATCCCGCTCCTGCTCCTGGCGATCGCCGTCACCGTCTGGATGCGCCGCCGCCCGGCGGTGGTGGCGGCCGCGGTGACCGTCGCCTGCACCATGGTCCTGGCGCTGGGCGACTTCCTGACGATAGGGGCAACGTCGACCGACATCCGGCTGCCCTGGCGGATCGCCACCAAGCTGCCGGTGCTCACCAACGTCCTGCCGGTCCGACTGATGGTGGTCGCCTACCTCGCGCTGGCGGTGATCGTCGCCATCTTCCTCGACCGGGTGCTGGAGGCGCCGTGCTGGAAACGGGTCGGCGGCCTGGCGGTGGCCGCCGTGGCGCTCATCCCCCTCATCCCCACGCTCCCGATCGAGTCCAGCCAACTCGATATCCCCGCCTTCTTCACCGATGGCCAGGCGCAGCGGCTCCCCCAGACGGGGTCGGTCCTGATGACCCCGTACGGGGTGTACCTCGTGGACTATCCGCCCGAACTCTGGGAGGCCATGTCGGACATGGCCTTCAAGACCCAGCTCGGGATCGTCTACACCCCGGGACCGGACGGCCACATGGTCGGCCCCGAGATGGACCCCCTGGGCCAGGAGCTGAACGCCGTGGGAGACTTCGGCGAGCCGGCGCCGGCCTCGATCCCGACCTCACTCCGCGCGACCTACCTGGGCGATATGCGTGCCCACGACGTGACCACGGTGATCGTCGGCCCCTCACCCGGGTCAGCCCAGGTGGTGCAGCTGATTACCGAGCTGCTCGACCGGTCGGGCACCAGCACGGGGGGTGTGGTGGTCTGGTACGACGTCAACACCGTGAGCGGGTAGCTGTAGTTCCCGAGACATCGTTGACGCGAGCGTCGGCTGGAAGGCCGCCAAGGGCCACGGCGGGCCGATGGTGGTTCCACATGCTCAATCCCAGCGTGGATGCTGGCGCCAGCCGCGTACCCGCCACCGCAGAGTCGGGATCAGCGCGACCGGGTCACCGCCGCCCGCCGACGCTGCCGTCGTCGTGTTCCGGAGGCTCGCCAGCAGACCTCGATGCTGCGCCCAATGTACTCGAGAGAGCGCCGCACGTTGATCGACGAGGACTCCCTCGTGTACCGGGTGGGAATCGCCACCTCCTGGATCCGGAAGCCTCCCACCACCGCGGCCACCAAGATCTCGGTGTCGAATACGAAGTCGTCGGAGAAGGAATCGAAGGCTACCGCCTCCAGGAAGCGCCGACTGTACGCCTTCATGCCCGAGTGCATCTCCGTGAAATGCGTGCCGAGCAGCATGTTCTCCATGGTGGTGCTGAAACGGTTCCCCCAGTAGCGGTGGAGGGGCATGCCCCCAGCCATGGGGTTCCCGGTGCAGGCGAACCGGGAGCCAAAGGTGAAGTCGGCCACCCCGGCGACGATGGGCGCGATCAGCGCCGGCACGGCCGCTGGATCGTACTGGTAGTCGGGGTGGAGCAGGACCACCACGGTGGCACCGAGGTCGAGCGCCTCCCGGTAGCAGGTCTTCTGGTTGGCCCCGTAGCCCCGGTTGTGGTCGTGCACCCGAACGTCGATGCCCAGCCGGCGGGCGATGTCGACAGTGCCGTCAGGGGAGGCGTCGTCGACCAGTAGCAGGTGGTCGGCGGACCCTTCGGGCAGGGCCCCGATCGTCCGCTCCAGAGTGCCCTCCGCGTTGAAGGCGGGGAGGGCGACCACGGTGTAGTGACCTCCAGGTGCCATCTGGCGGCCGACGATAGCAGAAGCCCGACGATCTCCAGGCTCCTGTGGGCTGGTGGAGTTGGCGCGCAATGGCTCGGCAAGTCCGGTCAGGAGATCATGCTCCCGAGGACGGCACGGCAGCGGGCCCCCGCTCCGTCAGGTAGGCGCGCAACCCGGTGCCGCGATGGGTGGTGCCGAGGCGCGCGTCGCCGCCTGCCCACGCTCGGCGGCGATCAACCGAGGCACCCGTTCATCGATCACGCGAACTCCGACATTGGCACACGAACTGATAAGCGAAGAGCGTGGGTCGCAGGCTGACGACCATCCGGTCGAGACCGCGGGCCGTCCTGGTGATGGGACCATCCCCGCGCGCCAGCACCTCCAACGGCAGGCCGGTGCACTCCCGGCACAGCACCGTGAAGTCGGCTTGCCGCAGCAACCTGAGAAGGCCGCGCTCGGTGAAGAAGCGCATGTGGGAATTGTCCAGAATGCCACGCTGGTCGTAGTCGAACAGCCCCAACGCGATGCGCGCGCGAGGGTACCAGTGGCCAATGTTGGGAACGGAGACGATCAGCCTGCCTTCGGGTGCCAGCATTGCCTGGACCTGGTCCAGGATCCGCTCGGGGGTGCGGAGGTGTTCAAGTACATCTGCCGCGACCACGACGTCATACGGACCCGCATCGTCGAGGCCCGGCGGTAGGCCCTCGTCAAGATCGGCTTGCACGAAGCGGTCAACACGATCGCGAATACCCGGCAACTCGTACAGGTCAACCCCCGTAACCTGATGACCGAAGTTGCGAAGGCGCGCATCGAGCAAACCACCGGAACAGCCCAGGTCCAGGACCCGAGCAGGAGGCATCCGCTTCAGCCAGCGTGTGATGACGGCGTGGGACCCCCTCTCGCCCTCCTTGAGCTTGTACTCGGGGCCAACCTCGACCACGCTGCCGGCGAGGAGGCCGCGCCCGGCCGCCCAATAGCGGACGCCGTCAGCTGACACCTTCACCGCGTACGTCAGCACGTTGACATGACGACTGCTATCCCCGCAGCAGGAGGGTATCGGCACCTCGGCGACCCGCTTCCCGGCGTGGAGCAGTTGAAGGAGAACCTGGTTGTCGAAGGAGAAGTCATCGGAGTTCCGCTCCAGCGGGATCGACGCGAGGGCATGGGTGCTGTAGGCGCGGAGACCTGAACGGAAGTCGCTCAAGTGGGTGCCCAGCACGCGATTCTCGAAACGGGTGAGAAGCTTGTTTCCGAGGTCCCGGAATAGCGGCATCCCGCCACGGCGCGAAGCTCCCTTGACAGGCATCCGCGAGCCGAGAACGATGTCGCATTCCCCCCTTTCCAGGGGAGCGATCAGGTCCCGCAAGCACTCCCACGCACACTCCGCCTCAGCTGGGACGAGGACGACGATGTCGAGGCCATGTTCGATGGCCAGGCGATAGGCAGCTTTCTGGGTGCCACCGTAGCCGCGAAGGCGGCCATTGCGGATCAACGTGAGTGGCGGTTCGGCGGTGTTCTGCTTGAGTTCCGGACCCATCAGGGACGTGGGGTCGTGGCCAGCATCGTCACGGACGAAGACCTCGCTGATGCGAGAGCGCAAAGGGTTCGGCAGCCGATCGAGGCCCCCGACCAGAACCGACGCCGGCGCATCCGTAGCCACGAGTATTCCGATCCTCGGTGGCGTGGCATCTGCCGGCACGTCCGTGGACGATCGCGATCGGTCAAGGGAATCATGCATCGGTGGACCGCGAGAATACAGGAATTGAGGAATTCGTCACACACCACTCGCCGCCGATCGAGATGAACCCCATCCTCACCGGCGAATCCAGCCCCATACACGTGGGAGGGTGCCGGCTCCGGACCTCGCCCTCGTTGCCGACGGCTGCTACGACGAGGTCGGCGCTCCGGGCTCCCCGTCGCCGGGGGCCTGGGGGCCCGGTCCTGGGCCGCCGGCGAAGCCGGGCGGTCCACCGGCGGGGCCCCAGCCGGTGGTCAGGTCGGCGCGGCGCCGGAAGTACTCGTCCCGGGTCACCTGCCCGCGGGCGTAGGCGAGGTCCAGCTCGTCGAGGGCCGGGTGACGGAACCGGGGTCCGTACCCACCACCGCCGGCGTACCAGCCCATCCGGACGCGGCGCCCGGGACGGCTGAGGGAGATGACCAGCCAGATGATCGATCCGGCCATCAGGGCAAAGAGGATCAGCCCGATGATGCTGAACCAGAGAGGGAAGCCGAAGCCGCCGTAGCCGTAGCGCATGAACATGGCCTCACTCTACGCCGGGCCATCTTTCGGGGAGATGACGAGTCGGACGTGGTCAGGTGGTCTCGACGGCGAGCCGGCGAAGGCCCTCGGTGCCGAAGGTGCCGATGGTGGTGGCGGCGAGGCTCAAGCCCTCCTCGAGCGCCGCGGGGAAGACATCGTCGTCGTCGCGCCCCGCCGCTGCGCAGAGACCCAGGAAACCTCCGGCGACAGCGTCCCCGGCCCCCGTCGGATCGATGACCACATCGACAGGGACGGCCGGCATCTCGAGGGTCGTGGTGGAGGTCATCAGCACCGCCCCCGTCGGCCCGGCTTTGACCACCAGTACGCGGAGACGGCTCCTGCCGAGCAGGCTCAGGGCGGCGGCCGCCCAGTCCGGCGCCTCGGGAACAAGGCTGCTCAGCTCCAAGCGGTTGAGGAAGACGATGTCGCAGCCACTCACCACGTCGAGAACGGCGTCGCGCTCCGGACCGGTGAAGCAGGTCATGCTGTCCATCCCGATCAGCCGGGCCGACGACTGGGCGAGGATCTCCCGCTGCAGCGACGGCCGCATGCTGCCCAGGAAGAGCACCTCGGCGCGGGCGGCGTCGGGACTGAGGCGAGGGCGCCATTCGGGCTCGCAGCCGAGCTCCTCGGCCACGGTCTCCGCAACCCAGCGCTGGAAGTCATGGACCGCGTGCCAGCGGAAGGTGGGACCGCCACTCACGGCCAGCCCGCCCAGGTCGACGGGGAGCCCGCTCAGTGTCCGGCGCAGCTCGGCCTCGGCGTCGTCACCGACGATGGCGTTGAGGTAAACGGGCGCGTGCGGAGCCGCGGCGAGGGCGAAGTAGAGGGCGGAGCCGCCGATCTGCCGGAGTCGCCGCCCGTGGGGGGTCGTGATGTCGTCGAGGTGGACGGTGCCCGCGACCGTGATCTCCCAGGGCATGCGGTCGTCGATCGTTCTCCCGCCCTTCAGGAGGCGGGGAAGAGGGGGATGATCGGAGCGAGCTGGGGCTGCCGCTCCCGGCGCGCCTCCTCTTGGAGGATCTCCTGGGCGGCGAAGAGGACATCGCTGACGTGGTCGGCGTTGCGGTCGATCCCCAACTCGTCGCGGAGCTGGGGCTCCACGGCTCCGACCAGCCGCACCGCCGCACTCCAGAGCGCGGGGGGGAGGGGACGGATGCCGCGGATGCGGCACTCCTCCACCAGATCGAGCAGGGTGTCGGATTCGCGAAGGCGCAGGCGTGACCGGAAGAGGCGCTCCCGCCGGAAGCGCGCCCGACGCTCTATGTCGAAGAGCTCGGCACGGGTGGCCGCCAGGGGTCCCGGTCGGCTGCGGAGCACCGCGGCGGAGATCATCCGAGCATTCTAGATAGCTGGGCCTTTCCGGACCGTGCGGGTGAGGTGACGATCGGCCGCTGGCAACGAGCCCTCACGGCGACGGGAGGGGTGGGAGGCCGTGAGGAGGCCGCCCGCCAGCGCTGGCGTCAGGAGGCGGCGGACGCCTCGACCGGGTAGGAGAGGGAGCGCCAGCGTCCCTCCACCGCCACCAGGTGGACGGTGCGGGAGAGCCTCACCCAGCGCCGCCCCGCGTCGAACCTGTACTCGACGTCGAGCTCGGCGACCTGGCGGTGGCAGTCCCCCCAGTGGGGATCGACCCATTCGTCCAGGTGGCGGACGGCGACGACGGTCACGCCTTCGAGCCGCTGCAACGAGGCCTCGGCGTGAGCGGCGGCGAAGCGCTCGGCGCTGCCCCAGCGGAGCTGGCACTCGGGTGCCAGCAGGGCGAAGGCGCGAGCGTGCTGCCCACCCCGGACCAGCTCCACGAAGAGCGCCTCGCTGAACGCAGGATTGCCCGACGGCCGGGTGCCGCCGCGCCGCGACCCCCCATCGTGGGCCGCCACCAGCGCCCGGACCCGGTCGCGCAGGGGGCGGGCGGCGACCGCTGCGTCGGACTCGACCAGGGTCACCGGGCCGTCTGCCCCCCGCGACCAGAAGGTGCGGGTGCCGGCGTCGACCAGGACCCGGCTCGCCGGTCGCGTCGAGATGAGCGCGCTGGCTCGAGCGTCGGCGAGATGGGGAGCGCGCTCAACGGCGCCACGTCGGCGTTTCACGACGGGGAAGATCGGCCGCGCCCAGCCCATTCCGCCGTCAGCATAGCTGCTGCAGCCTGACCGCGGCAGGTCCGCGGCGCAGGTCGCTACGATCCCCGTATGGTGGGAACCCGCATCCTGCTGGCCGAGGACGAGGTGGTCGTGGCCCGACCGCTGATCGCTGCCCTCCGGGGCCGCGGCCACGACGTGCGCTGGGTCCGTGCCGTCCGCGAGCTGCGCACCGAGCTGCCCGCGTTCAGCCCCCAGCTGCTGCTCCTCGACGTGACCCTCGACACCGACGGCCTCGAGTTCCTGCAGGCGATCCGCTTCACGGCCGACTGCCCGCCGGCCGGGGTGGTGGTGCTGGCCGACCCCGGCGACACCGCCTCCCGCGATCGCGCCCTCCAGCTCGGCGCCGTCGCCGTGGTGAGCAAGCCGGTGGACGAGGCCCGGCTCGTGGCGCTGGTCGAGGAGCTGATCGGCTTCCTCTAGGCTAACGGCCGGGTTCAGGCCGGCTCGACGAGGGACGGAGGCACGCTCCGGCCGTCGACATCGGCCCGGCTGACGGTCAGGTAGGCGACGAAGCCGACGATCACGATCGTCAGGCTCACGCTGACCGTTCCCCGGCCCCAATTGAGCCCGCCCAGGGCGTGGGGAACGCCCATCCAGTCGGCGAAGGAGGCGCCGAGCGGGCGGGTGACGATGTAGGCGAACCAGAAGGCCACCACAGCGTTAAGAGCCGCGAAACGGTGGGCAACCGCAGGCACGGCGATGACAACCGCGAAGAGGATTCCGGACGCCAGGAACCCGAGGTGAAGCGTGTACGCCGTGAGGTCGCCAGCCGCGGTGCCCAGGGCGAAGGTGACGCAGACCGTGGCCCAGTAGAAGAGCTCGCGCCGCATGGTGGTGATGTGATGGATGGAGAGCGTCCGTTCGGTCGCGTACCAGGCGATGAAGATCAGGGTCAAAGCGATGGCGAAGGCCGCTGTCGACACCGCGTAGGGCACGCCCAGCTGGATATGCAGGGAGTCCGGACCATGGTGCCGAAGATGGCGACCATGACCACCGCCAGCCAGTACACTCCGGCGATGTAGCGGCGAACGGATAGCTGAAGGACCAGGGCCGCGGCGAAGGCGACAGCCCCCAGGCCGACCGCGAGGTACGGGTCGATCTCACGCACCGAGAAGTCCGACGTCGCCTCGCCCATGGCGGTGGTCAGCACCTTGAGGATCCAGAAGTACGCCGTGATCTCCGGGACCTTCCTCAGGGTTCGCCGCGCAGGCGCATCGAACCGGAAGGTACCCGACTTGTGCTGCATCGAATCACCCACAACTGATGATGTCGATCACAGGATGGGCGGAAAGCCTTCCCCGGCTGCCGGCTGGGTCATCCCCGTTCATGGAGGGGGGAGAAGAGTCGCACACGTGGTTCCACTGAACACAGACAACCGTGCATCCTGCAACTCGGCAATCGCCGATCTCAGGAGGTCCAGCCCTGATTCGCCTCCTGAGGCATCGTACTGGAAGAGTTCCAACTGCCCATCCGTGGCGGATGAGGCATGGCAAGCATAGTACTCAAGAGAGGTGAAGTATCCAAGTCGCGCACTGCCAAGATGATACTCATCGATGTCTGCGAACCCCGAGGCCGAGAGCATGGTCAATGCGGCAACAAGAGCAAGACCGCCGAATCCGATCCGTCTCCAGCGATCAGTGTGTGGCCGCTCCTTGTCTGCGACGATGACGTACCCAGATCCCTTGGGTGCAATGGGTCTGGTTGCAGAAGCGCGGTGGTGCAGCGCGTGTGCGTCCAGGTAGACCCGGGCGCAAAGGAGGTAGAGCCCGATGATGGTCGGAGCCGTGGTAACCACATAGCGAGAGGAGGTGGCGGTGGCGAGCCCAAAGCCGATTCGCGCAACAGCCATGGAGAGGGCACCAATGAGGCCAAAGGCAATGAGTCCGACATAGATACGGTAGGGCTCTCGCCCAGCTGGCGCGGTTCGAAGCACGACGATCATCGCGGCAAGACAGAGAACGACCTGAAGTATGCCGAATGCCAGGGCGACACCCAGGGCAGGCTGGTTGTCGACCATGCCGAGAATACCGTTGCCAAGAGCCGCGACCGCAAACTCTATGATGGAGCTCAAGTGAAGGAGGTCGTATTGGATCGGCGTGCTCGCCGTACCCGGTAGGTAGATGGCGAAGAAGACCAGGGTGGCGAGCACAAGGCAGCTTCGTTGCACGATGCGTCCCCGAACCCAGGGGAAGAAGGACACAACGAGGCAGGCAGGCCATGAGAGGAGGCCGGGCTCACCTAGTAATGATGCGATGAGGCAACAGACGATGCCCAACGCTAGGAGCATCTTGCTTCGTGCGTCGGCAGGTGCGAACATGCAGGCGACCGACATGACGGCGATCAGAGCGAATGCGACAGCGGCAATGTTCTGGACGTTCCACTCTTCGAGGATGCTCTCCCAGTTGCTCCATCCGAAGAGGATGCTGGTGATGGGGAGGAGGAGCAGCAGCCTTTGCCAGGTGCGGCCGTTGCCCAGAGTTCTCCGTACGACCCAGTAACATGCACCCAGTTCCAGCAGTGCACATGGAACCGCAAGGGCCTTCACCAACTGTACGTTGAAATGGAAGTCCTTCGCGACAACGAGCATGAGAATCCGCCAGAGGACCGGCCGGGCACTTCCATCAGCAGCCCAGAGGCTTGAGGGGCTCACATGACCATGGACAACGAATGCGTAGAGTGCGGGGACAAAACCCCAGGTGTCCAAGATGGGGACGTTTGCGCTGTAGCTGAGGATGAAGAGGAGGAAGCCGATGACCGGGATGCCATTGAGCACGAGCAGAGCGCAGGTTCCGACAGCCCGGGCTCGCGGGGGCGATAGTATTGTGAAGATGAGGGGCGGCGCGGGCTCGTCGAGGGTGCTACCCATCGGATAGACGGGACCCACATGTGAGCCCCAGGGGCCGCGGGAGAGGCCGCCGGCCGCGGACAACGTCATCGCCGCGCCTATCCAAGGTGACAACGCCACGCGGGAAAGCCAACGGGCAGATCTCCTCCCCCCCGGATTGGCTCCCGGGGAAGTCAAGGCGCGAGTATACGAGGGGTCCGCCCCGATTCGCAGATGTTCCGTTCGGTGGCGCTCGGTCAGGGTGCACCCGGCTGAGCCGTGAGGCGAGCGTACGGCGGCAACCGCCCGGCGCGGGCCGTGCCAGCTCTAGCAGCCCGTCCTTGTAACGCGTGAAGGTCGGAGACCGGCCAGCAGGAGGGGACCGGTCCCGCCTGCCTCCGGCTGGGGTGCCGAGCGGCGACCTACCCCGTAGTGGTGAAGCCGACCCAGGCTCCGTCCACTGTCCCCTGGCTGTTCTTCACCATAACCTGGAAGTAGTAGGTCGTGTTGGGAGTAAGAGCAGTAACCATGCCGGATGGGCTCGCCGCTCCGGTGAAGCCATTCTCAGCGACCAGTTCCGGTGAGGAGCCGCTGGCCGAGGTCGAGATGTAGATGTACCATTCGGACGTTTCGCGGTGGTCGGCGTAGAGCCCGTTGTCGTTGACGCTGGCGTTCAGGGCGGCGGACGTTGGGGTGATCGCAGTGGCGACCTCGGTAGTCGCCGTCGGCTTGGGTATTGTCGCCTTGGGCGTCGCTGTCGATGTCCCCACGTTGCCGGTTGATTGGCTCGCGCCGCAACCTGCCAACAGGAGGACTGCGCCGAGAACTGCCAGCCCAAGCGCCTTCCGAGGCCTCATGCCTCTCCCTCCAGTCCCATCGACGCCACGTGGCCCTCAGCGATCTGAGTTCAGTGCGCCCGGATCATACTCCTCGACGAGGTGTGGCGCCGTCTTCACCCATCGCCTCGCCGGGTCGTGGATCGCCTGCAGCCAGGGTGTTCTCGACGAGATCGCCGAGGGGGGCGGCGATCTCCGGGGGAGCGTGCGCGTCATGCCCAATTGGATCACCGGGCCGCGGCCCGCCAGACGCGATGTCTGGTACCAGGCGCAGGGGCCTCTGCGCTGTCTCTCCGTCGGCCAGCTGGCCTGGGACAAGGGGGTGCACATCGCCGTGGAGGCGATCGCTCAGCTCCGTGATGGGGGCTACCCGGACGTCGAGCTCGACATCCTCGGGGCGGGGCCGGAGCGCTTCGGCCTCGAGGCCCAGGTGGCGAGGCTTGGACTGGTTCAGCAGGTCCGGTTTCACGGGCAGCTGTCGCATCCGGAGGCGCTCCGATGGTTCGACGCTGCGGACGTGCTGCTCTTCCCCACCGCTGCCCGGGAACCATTCGGTCTGGTTGCGCTCGAGGCCGCCGTCCGCGGATGCGTCCCGATCGTCACCGCCGGCTGCGGCATTACCGAGTGGCTGGTCGACGGCGTTCACCTGATCACAGCACCCCGAGACGCCGCCGGCTTCGCGGCAACCCTCCGCGGAGTGCGCACCGGCCAGATCGACCTGGCCGCGATCGGGCGGCGCGCCCAGGCGGTCCATCCCGACTTCCACATCGAGCGTACGGCCACCCTGTTCGAGGCTGAGATGGAAGCGGCTCGGGCGACGCCGAGACAAAAGGGCGCTACCTGGGACGACATCATGCGGATGTCGCGGATCGGTGAGGTGGTCGCCTACCGTCTCCTCCATCCTCGGCGGTAAGTCCCGTGAGGGCGCGGCTCACGCCGAGGCCGGAGGCCGCCGCCGTCACGAGCACGGGGCCGGTGGGATGGGGCTGATGGTCGCGACCACCGCGGCAGCGTCCGCCGCCTCCTTCTGGTTGGCTCCTATGAAACGGGCGACCGCGACGGGAGAGGCTACCCAGGGTAGCTCCACACCAGCGCGCCCTGGTCGAGGCGCGGGGGGGCCCCTGCCAGCTGGATAAGAAAGTCCTCCATCGGCTTCTGCAGCTCTGGCTCGGTCCCGTAGGCCATGGGACCCATGATGATCACGCTCACGCCCACTGCCGCCAGGTCACCGCGGGCAGCGTCGATGAGATTCGGGCCGCATCCAGCGATGGAAGCTGTCGACTGAAGCGCATGCATGGCGCAGGAGAGCGCCGTCCCTTCGGCTCCGTACCAGATCGCCCCGTCCGGACCTGCGGTGTACATCGCGGCCGACACCATCGGCACCCGAAAGTCCGACTGCGCCTGCCACAGCAGAGGCTCCTCTGAGAGCCCGGTGTCATCTCCGTAAGGCACCACCAGCGCCACCGTGCCGGCGGGAAGGCTGTCGATGTCTCCACCCGACAGGAAGTACCGCGGAGTGAGGGCCGTCCAGGTCCGGATCGGGATCTGGGGTGCGAGAGTGGCGCCGACCAGGAGGATGGCGGCGCCGCCGGCGAGACGTCCCCGCCACGCACCCTGGAGCACCACACGATCGGCGACCAGGGCGACGACCGCCGCCAGGCCGAGATCCATGAGGAAGGCGAAGCGAGAGGGAAGAAGGTTATCGAGCATCGGAAGATCGGTCAGCAGGCGTCCGGGGAGCGGAAGGAGGTGATGGGTTACGCCGTCGATGTGAAGATACGGGCCGAGGCTCCAGACCAGGGCCGCTGCCGTTCCGCAGCCGACGACGCGCAGCCAGCGATCCCTGCGCCATCGCACGAAGGCCCAGAGGCTGAGCAGGACGAGCGGTATCCCGATGTACGAGTCGGACTCGGGACGTCCTGCGGTCCAAAGGTTGGCCAGGTTTATGGTGAATTGAGGCGCCAGGGCATTCAGACCATTGGGCACGATGAGGTTGACAGCATCCGTGACATACACGTTCGGCGGCTGGATCGTACCGATGATCCGCCCCGGCCCGAGGAGCTGGTAGGTGAGAGGGACCTCGGTGATCACCAGGAATACCAGCACTGCGACCCCGAGCGTCTTGGCCAGGGGGATGACGCGCTGCGGCAGGCTTCGGGGAAACAGCAGCGCGGCGATCACGACGGTGGAACCCACCGCGACGACGCAGAGGGTCAGTAGCTCCTCCGCGAGGAGCAGCTGCACGGCCATCAGCAGCCCGATGACGGCGCCCCAGCGGAGGTTGCTGTGCTCTGGGTGCAGGACCACCGTCTCGAGGGCGATGAGCAGCAGCGGCACTGGGAAGAAGAACAGCAAGTCGAGGTGGGCGAGCATCTGGCTCGTGGCAAACGGACTGAGGAGTATCAGAAGTCCGCCCAGCCAGGCTGCCGATACGTGATGTACATGTCGGTGAAGCCAGAGGAACGTGCACCAGCCATCGAGGGCGAGAGCCAGGACCAAGGCCACGTTGTAGGAAACGACGACCCCGAAGAGCGCCGTGACCGGCCACATCGCCACTCCGGACAGGGGAGGGGGATTGTTCCACATCATGTTCGAGCCCTGGGGCAGGTTCACGTAGCTCTGGTGCAAGAGATTCAGCCCGTGGGTCAGGGCGAACGGGTACCAGCCAAGGAAGGCCATCGACTGCATTGGATCGCCCGGGAATCCGGGCCACTCCATGGCCGGGTTGCGCCATGCAGGGAACGTCAGAGCCAGGGCGGCCAGCAGGTAGCCTGCGAAGGACCACAGCCGAGCTCCCGGTCGGGGGATGCGGAGGCGACCTCGCCAGGCCCCGATCACGCCGTGCGAGTCCTCGTCCGCCCCGGCCGCTGTCCTCGCCTCTTCGACGTCGCCAGGCGCTGCTGCCATCAAGCTCCCGCGGGCGTGACGTCCGTGCCGCCTCGCCCCCCGGGCCGCCCATCGATGGCAAACCCCTCCGCGAGCTCGGCCAAGCGGGCGGCCATCGCCGCTCCGGCCGCCTCGGGGCTGTAGCGCCTGCGGATGGTCGCCGAGCCGGCCGCTCCGATCCGCCGTCTCGCCGCCGGGTTCTCGTACAGCCAGCGCATCCAGCGCACCGCGTGGTCGACGTCCGGCTCGGCCCAGGGCTGGCCCAGCTCGTAGATCAGCTCGAGCCCCGGTTGGCGGGCCAGGTCCACCTCGTCGACGGGTCGCAGCCGGTAGCCGGTCAGGCAGCTGTTGGCCTGGGTCATGAATTCCATGTTCCCCGAGTACCCCGTCGCCACGACGGGAAGACCGAGGAGCATCGCCTCGGCCATCCCCATGCCGAAACCCTCGGACCGGTGGAGCGAGACGTAGACGTCGCAGAGGCCGATCAGCGCGTCCATCTCGGATCGGGTCAGATCCTCGTCGATCAGGATCCCGTCGACGGCCGCGATCTCGCGGGTCAGCCGCTCGTGAAGCTCCGGCAACCTGCGCAAGTTCAGGGTCTTGATCACCAGCCTCGCCTTGTCCTGCCGCTCTGAGGGTTCGAAGGCACGGCCGAAGGCGCGAAGGACTGCCCAGGGATTCTTGCGGGCCGGCGTTGACGTGGCGTCGAAATGGAAGAGGAACAGGCATGCGGCGTCGGGGAGGCCGAAGTCGGCGCGGCTCAGTCGCGGGTCGGGCGCGGTCTCGATAGGAACCGGCATCACATGGATGGGCTTGTCGGTGTGGCCGCGGAACGCGGCCGCCGTGAACCGACTGCCGACCCACAGCTCGTCCACACGCGCGATCTGTGGGACCAGGGTCGTGGCCACGGCCGGCAGCTCCCAAAACCAGTGGCCGATCACGTGACGGGCGCTGCCATTCGGCCGGAGCTCCGCATCACCGACGACGAGAAACTCGTTCACGTTCAGGTACCACAGGTCGATGGGGCCGTGACGTCCGGCCCGGAGCTCGCGCAACCTCGCGGGCATCCGCTCTTCCGCCCGCGAGATCCCCGGAACCTGACGGTCGTTGAGCCATACGCAAACGCCGGAGGCGGCCAGGGCCGTGACGGAGCGGCGAGCTGCCTCCGCCAGCCCCGTCGTCGCCGTCCAGTCACCGAATGCGTTCACCTCCGCAACGGGCTGTGCCGCCGGGATCGAGACCTCTACCCGGCGCCGCCGGCTCGAGCCACTCGGATTCTCGAAGACCTTCTCGAACACCGCGGCATACCGGCGGGCGACCATCGCCGGGGTCGCGTGGGATGCCACGAAGTGACGCGCCGCTGTCCCCCCAGAGGACCGCCGCAGCGGATCCGCCACCAGGTCCTGCATCAGTTCGACAAGAGCCGCCACCTCCTCGCTCGGATCGGTGGGGATCGGCCAGCAAAACGTCCGGTCGAACTCGCGGTACTGCGGCAGGTCGCTCACGATCACCGGCTTGCCCGCTCCCAGGCTCCTCATGATCGTCGCGCTCGTCTCGCCCACGGTCGGCCCCCGCAGGCCGATCACCACGTCGCAGCCGAGGATCGCCCTCTCGAAGCCCTCGGGCGACAGGTCGATGACCAGGTCCACGACGCCCTCGAGCGAGAGGGCGGTGATCTCCTGCCGGACAGCGTCGACCACCGCGAGAGACTCGCTCCGGCCGGCGATCAGCAAGCGTACCCGTCCGGGGACCTGCCGATGGAGCCTGGCGAACGCCTCGAGCACAACGGGGACGCGCTTGTGCCGCGCCAGCCCGCCGAAGACGCCGAAGACCACCTCATCCCGAGGCCGCCGCGGCGGGCCGAGCGAGACGCCGAGCAGAGGTCCCGGCGAGTGGATCCGCGTGACACGCGCCGCTGGGTGTCGGTGGCTGACCTCGGCCTGAGCCCAGGCGCTGTGGACAACGGTCACCAGGCTCGCCTCCACCAGCCGTCGGGACAACTGCAATCGCATGTGATCCAGCTGGCACCGTCCGTCGATGACCGTTGTCGGAAGTACCTCATCAACACTGGGATCGTTGTAGCGGGCCTCTTCGAGGAGCGCCGGACTGTCCGGGCCACCGCACAGTCCGATGTAGAAGTCGAGGAGACTGAGATCGTGAAGCACGAGCATCCCCGGTCGATCGAGCACGTGCGGATGCATGTAGGCGTGGAAGAGGGAGTGATTGCCCATCTGATACACGTCGAGGTCGCAGGGGCCGGCCTTGCCGGCCAGGTACGCGCTCGCCGCGACCATCGGCACGCCCTCTGGAGCCCGCACCGCCGAGGCGACGGGATCGCCGACCACAGCGACGATGTCCAGCCGCTCACGCAGATGGGGAAGGAGCATCGCGCTGTAATCGGAGATGCCGCTCCGCTGTGGCGGCAGCGGGCTCCACCAGGCGATGCGCACGACAGGCCTCTCCGCTCTCTTGGCTCAGACGCGCCGACCCAGGACTGCGTAGTCGAGGGGGCCGAAGATCCGGTGGTTGACAGCCTCGACTACCGGCAAGAGGTCCACCGCCCAGGGCCGCTCCCGATCGGGCACCGGCAACCCGTCGTCGGCGGGATGCTTGTACCGGACTTCGACGTCAGCCAGGCCGCGCGCACCCACGAGGAACGCGAGATATCGCGGGTTCAGGGGACGGATGTGACCCGGATCGATGTAGAAGGTCGACGCGCCGACCACCACCATCGGGGGGCGCCGGAAAGGACCGCCGCACCTCGGTGAGGAAGAGATCGACCTGAGCCTGGCGGATGCGTGCCTCGGACCGATCCCGCTCGCTGTGTGCTCCCATCCCGCTCACCGCGTCGGCAAGCTCGCGCACCCGAGCATCGGTGGCGTCGGCAAGCTCGCGCACCCGAGCGTCGGTGGCGCCGGCAAGCTCCTGGACCTGCGCCCCGACGGCGTCGGTGCGCTCCTCCAACTGCGCCTGGACAGTATCGGTGGCTTGGCTCACCCGGGTCAGGTCAGCGCCGGCGCGCTCTGCGGCCGTCAGTGCCTCCTGCACCTGCGCGCCCAGCTCTACGAGCTCGTCTCGCAGCGCGGCGAGCGCCCCGTGCTCCCGCGTGAACGCCTGGCGCTGCACGAGGTCGATCCGCGGCCCGAACTGGGCGATCTGTTCGCGCAGGTCGTCGCGTCCAAGGTCGATCCGCGGTCCCAACAGCGAGACCTGTCCGTACACGCCGTCGAGTCCGGTGTCGATCCGTAGCCCCAACTGAACGCGTAGGTCGTCGAGCCGCGGCCCGAACTGAGCGACCTGTCCGTACACGCCGTCGAGTCCGGTGTCGATCCGTAGCCCCAACTGAACGCGTAGGTCGTCGAGCCGCGGCCCGAACTGAGCGACCTGTCCGTACACGCCGTCGAGTCCGGTGTCGATCCGTAGCCCCAACTGAACGCGTAGGTCGTCGAGCCGCGGCCCGAACTGAGCGACCTGTCCGCGCAGGTCGTCGAGCCTGGCCAGCTCTGCGACGACCGCCCTGTTGAAAGTGATCTGCCGATACATGAAGGGCCGGTTCAGCCGCGCGATGAGACGTTTCAGGAAGCGCCGACTCGCGCCCTTGGGGACGGGCAGCCCGAGTTCGGCGTGTTCGATGGCCGCTTCGAGCGAGCCGGAGCTCGCCCCGGCCTGGTCCGGCATCATGGCCGGGAAATCCCGACAGAGGTGGACCCCTCGAGGTTCGCGGGGAGAAGGTGCCTCCCGGCAATCGCCCTATCGTTACGCATTGACATCCGCCTCCTGACGTGCACGATAGGCGACCGTATCCGCCAGTAGTTCGCGCAGTCGCTCACGCATGCACTCTCTCCCCAGCGTCGAGCGAACAAGTTCCAACCCCGCTCTCGACAAGCGGCCCCACAGTTCCCGGTTCGATGAGACTTCAGCCACAGCAGCGGCGAATGACTCGGCGTTGTCCCGAATCAGGCCGTGCACGCCGTCAATGATCCCAATTCCCTCTGCCCCGATACTGGTCGTGACCACCGGCAAGCCCCGCGACATGGCCTGTCCTATCTTCCCTTTGACCCCAGCACCGTAGCGCAGTGGCGCAACGAAAACCGCAGCCGCATTGAAGTACGGATCCGCGTCCTCGACGTAGCCGGTGACATCCACCTCCGGCGACCTCAGCGCCATGATGCGACGTGGAGGATCCGACCCGAGGATAACGAGGTGCCTCCCGGCGTCCTCGATGGTCGGCATGATGTCGCGAACGAACCACATCATCGCGTCAACATTCGGATCGTGCAGGAAGCCACCGATGAACACCATTCCAGATCGCCCGTCGAACCCTGGAGGCTCGACACTCGAAACATCGTGTACGGTCGGAAGGACAACCGTGCGCACTCCGGGCAGGAGGCGTGACACAACTCGCGCCTCTTCGTCGCTCACCGTTGCAACCAAGTCACTGCTTCTCATGAGACGCAGCTCCAATCGGCGGAGACTGTGCCATGCAGCGTCTGGTGTCATCCCCATGACGTCAAGCCGTCGCCGCTCGCGGACATGGTGCAGGTCCACCGTGTCATAGATCAGTCGCGCGGCGGGGAAACCGATCCGGACGGCGGCCAAGTAGGTAGCGCCTATCTCCGGCCGGCTCAGCAGCACAAGATCATAGAGTCCAGCGCGGTCGCGCACCAGCGTTTCCACGACCCACGGTCCGTAGTAGACTTCGACGCCCATACGTTGAAATCGCGTTGCATAGGGCTCGCGCCTCTGAGCCGTGCTGGGAACCACCGTGACTTCACATCCGAGCTCAGCCAGCAGTTCGATCATGCACGACATGCGGAGGCCCCCGGCGTCCCGATCATGCGCCGGCACCTGCCAATCAATCACGAGAACGCGAGGGCGATGGCTGACTCGTCCTCCCCTATACCCCATCGCCGTAGCGGTCGGCCAATGTTGATCCAGCTCAGTCGCCCACTTGGCTGAGAAGATGTGCCGATTCGCTTCCATTGCCCTCTTCGTGTGAGCGCCTGGGGTCGCGGTCGCCGGGTCTTCGGCGTAGGTCGCGCTGCCCTGATGAACCACGATGGACTCGGGCTGGTAAAGTACGGAGTACCCGGCCGCGTGCAGACTAAAGCACAGGTCGACGTCTTCGTAGTATCCGGGCGCGAAGCGCTTATCAAATCCACCGACTGCCTCATACGCCGACCGGCGGACAAGCAGGCACGCCGCCGAGCAGTAGTCGACCTCACGTCGGTAATTGAAGGCAGGATCGGCTGGATCACCGCCGGATCCACGGTTCCATGCGGTGCCGTCGTTCCACACGATGCTGCCGGCCTCTTGTAGCCGACCGTCCGGGAACATCAGCTTGGGACCGACAGCGCCGACTGCAGGATCCGACTGAGCCACGTCGAGCAGAGCGACGAGCCAGCCTGGCTGAACCTCGGTGTCATTGTTCAGCATGAGCAAGTATTTGCCCCTGGCTACGGCGATTGCCTTGGAGATGGCGGCGAGAAACCCTAGATTCTCGTCACTTCGCACGAGGGAAAGGCCCTTGATAGTCCCGAGGATCTCACTTGTCTGGTCCGACGAACCGTCATCACTCACCACGACTTCGAATGAGGCGATGCGGGTGTTTCGCTGGATGGCGCGAAGGCACGCACAGGTGTCGTCGAGATGATTGTGAACGGGAATGACAATGGACACCAGCGGGTCGGGTGCGGGGTCGAAGCGAATGCCGTGCGTCGGCCCGTGGGACGTGGCTGCTCCGGAAGGGATCCGGGAGGCCGCCGCTGTCACGGCGAACGACGGCGAAAAGGGGCAGGATGGCGCAGCGCCCGGCCGAGGCGGCGCATCTGCCGGTATGGGCGGCGCATTATCTCGAGTGCCCGCCATCCCCGTGAGGCTTTGATGAAGTCCACTTCCCAGTTCAGTTGGGCGAATGCCGCTGCATCCGCTGCTGCTCGCGCTGCATCCGTAGCTGCTCGCGCTGCATCCGCAGCTGCTCGCGCTGCATCCGCAGCTGCATCCGCAGCTGCATCCGCTGCTGCTCGGTCCGCGAGGGTCCGCACGGAGCCCTCGAGGCGATCGATCTGAGCATCCTGGCGAGAGGCTTGCTCTTGAAGGAGGGCCAGCGCCGATTCCCGCTCAGCCACCGTCCGCTCGAGGCGATCGATCTGAGCATCCTGGCGAGAGGCTTGCTCTTGAAGGAGGGCCAGCGCCGATTCTCGCTCAGCCACCGTCTGCAGCAAGCGCGCGGCCTCTGCCTCGCGTTCGACAGTCTCATTCTGCAAGCGGGCGATCTCTGCGCCTCGGTCGCCGAGATCGCTCGCCAAATGCGCCACGGAGTCCTCGAGTTGGGTCAGCTCGGGGGACCGTCGCACGAGTAAGAGTGCGGTGTCAATGAGAGTGGAAACGCTCGGGATTGGCGGAAGGGGCGCGTCGGAAGCGAACGCGACGAGGTAGGGGGGCGTCCCGTTGAACTGCGTGTTCCAGTCGTCGGTGCCGGACACTCGAATGAGTTCGCCTTCATGACCGCCGTCCAACCCTTGCATCACTGAGCCGGCTGCGACTTCCTGGGTGAGCACAGTCACGTGTTGGAAGTGGCGACTCAGCAGATGGCGGAATTCCTCACGGTCCAGCTCGTGCACGTGAAATGGGTTGCTCTGTTGGTGGAGGTCTGTGTACGTAGCGCGGTCTGGTGTCGAGATCACGAACAATCCGTCGGGGCGAAGCGCGCCGATGACGGCCTGCATGAGCAGATCGTGATCATCCACATGCTCGACGGCTTCGAAGCAGACGACAACAGCGAAGGAATGATCCGTGAAGAGGTTGAGATCGAGTATGGACCCTTCGATGAAGCGAACATGGTCAGTCCCATACGTGAGACTGGCGTGCTCGACGCTGGCGTTATCGATATCGACACCGACCACCTCGGAGGCCACCGCACCGAGGATGGCGGAGCCGTAGCCTTCGCCGCTGGCGAGGTCGAGCACGCGCTTGCCCACGCAGAATGGAGCCGCCAAGTGGTAGCGGTGCAGGTGCTCGTAAACTACCTGATGATCGGGAGCCCACGGCACACACCGTTCACCGGTCCAGTCGATCAGACGCGCCTGTGGCGACGCTTCGTGCTTCGACGCGGCCGGGTCGGGATCCAGCCCGGGTGCCATTCGCTAGGCCACGCCCGGTTCCGCGTACAACGCCAGGAGTCTAGCGACCGGTGGGCAGTCCCAGGTGATGATGGTACAAACGGAGAAGGACATGCCTGGAGTGCTACCCCTTTGCGGTGATTCTGGGCGGCACTCAGTATGCCAAGTTGACCGGCCGTTGTGGGGTTCCGGCTGGACGGGGCCACAGTCGGCTAATTGTCAGACGGCGCGGTCCGCTTGCGACGTATTGGTCTGGGGCTCCTGAATGGAGCACCTGCTATCGCGGCAATCAGTTTGTTTACGTCACACCATGTCCTCGCCACGGCCCCCTCGTCGCGCTCGCCCGCGGGGATCGAACCGCTGCTTGCTCCCTACGCCGAGGGGGTCGGTCCTTGGGGGGTGTCGCCCGGTGCCCGAAAGGCGTCTCCCTGGGACGGCGGACCGCCGGGGTAGCCGGACCAGCTGAGGTCGGCCCGGCGACGGAGGTACTCCCCGCGGGAGAGCTGGCCCCTGGCGTGGGCGAGATCCAGTTCGTGGAGAGCGGGATTCTAGTGCGGATGCCGGTAGGCGAAGGGGCCCACCAGACTCCGTCGGACATGCCCATCTCGGCGTGGGCTTCCGTGAAGGCGTCTCGTCGCCTCGCCCCCGCCGGTCAGCCCGGCCGGGTAGCGCCCTCCCGCCGGCGCTGGCGGTGCCGGGTCCCCGAAGCCCGCCAGCAGACCTCGACGCTGCGCCCGATGTACTCCAGGGAGCGGCGGACGTTGATCGACGACGATGTCCGGGTGTAGCGGGTGGGAATGGCCACCTCCTGGATCCGGAAGCCACCCACCGCGGCGGCCACCAGGATCTCGGTGTCGAAGACGAAGTCGTCGGAGTAGGACTCGAAGGGGACCGACTCCAGGAAGCGCCGGCTGTACGCCTTCATCCCCGAGTGCATCTCGGTGAAGTGGGAGCCGAGCAGGAGGTTTTCCACCACCGTGCTGAAGCGATTTCCCCAATAGCGGTAGAGCGGCATCCCGCCGGCTCGCGGATTCCCGGTGCAGGCGAAACGAGATCCGAAGGTGAAGTCTGCGACCCCGGCCACGATGGGGGCGACCAGGGCCGGCACCGCGGAGGGGTCGTACTGGTAGTCGGGGTGGAGCAGGACGATCACGGTGGCGCCGAGGTCGAGCGCCTCCCGGTAGCAGGTCTTCTGGTTGGCTCCGTAGCCGCGGTTCCTGTCGTGGACCCTGACGTCGATGCCCAGCCGGCGGGCGAGGTCGACGGTCCCGTCCGGCGAGGCGTCATCGACCAGCAGGAGATGGTCGGCGCTGCCGGCGGGCAGGGCATCGATCGTCCGCTCGAGAGTGCCCTCCGCCCGGTACGCCGGGAGGGTGACGACGGTGAAGTGGCTGCCGGGTCCCATCAGGGCCTCGATGATACCCGCCGGCACGGTCGTGCCCCGGGCTCTCCGGGGGGGCCGGAGGCGCCTCAGCCTTCGTAGGCCCACACCTCCACCCCCCGGTCGGACCGGGGCGGCCCTCCCGCCACCTGGGTGAGGAAGTCCTCCATGGGCGCCTGGAGGGCGGGCTCGGTCCCGTACGCCAGCGGCCCCAAGATGATCACCCGCACCCCCAGCTGGTCCAGGTCGCTACGCACCGCCCCGATGAGGTCCGAGCTGCACCCCGACATCGTCCCCGAGGTCTGCAGGGCGTTCATGACGCAATCGAGCGTCGTGGTCACCGGCCGGCCAAAGGAGGGTGCCCCGCCGGAGCCCGCGGTCCAGATGGTGCCCGAAACCATGCGGAAGCGGAAGCCGGACTGGGCCTGCCGGAGCACGGGCTCCATGCTCAACGAGCTGTCCCCGTAGGGGACGACCAGCGCCGTGGTGCCGGGCGCCAGCGCGGCGACGTCGCCCCCGGGCAGGAAGTACCGGGGCGTCTCCGAAGTGTACGCGGTCAAAGGCATCCTCGTTGCGAGCGACCGGATGCTCCATCGCCTTCACGATGCCGCGCGCGAGATCGCCGCCATATGTGTAGTGGCGAACCTGGGTGCCGTCTCCCAGAATGTGAAGAGGATCCTGCCCGCGCAGTGCCTTCTGGACCAGGTCCGGCACGACGTGGCTCATCGCGAGCTTGACATTGCCGCTCATTACCTCGACGTCGCCGAGAGCCCTACCGTCGCCCACCCCAACGCAGTTGAATGGCCGGACAATGGTGTAGGGGAGCTGATGCTGGTCCCACGCGGCGTGGGCGAAGTACTCGACGGAGAGCTTCTGGAAGCCGTACGACGAGAGCGGAGGTGGGCTTTGCCGCTCGTCACCCTCCTTCGATGGCCACCACGTGGTCGACTCGAAGACCATGGATGAGCTGAGGTAAGTGACCTTCTCCATCCTAAGGTGTCGATGGGCGTGGATCGCCGCATCGCACGACGCGGCGATGATGCGCTCATTCGTCGCCAGAAGGTCGTATGCGTAGGCGTGGGACTACGAGATGCCCCCGATCATCGCCGCCCCGGCGATGAACTGATTGCAGTCCGTCAGGAGGTCCGTCACCAGGTCGACGTCGCGGGCATCGCCCTGGACGAAGCGATAGCCCGCAGGGCTGTCGTACTACTTCCGCACCGGGCCATACTTGGAGAGATTGTCCAGCCCGACTACCTCATGCCCCTGATTAAGGAGCTTCTCAACCACGTAGTCGCCGACGAAACCCGCGGAGCCAGTGACCAAGACCCTGCTCAGAACATCTCCCATGTCGCCGGTCAAGCGGCGGTGGTCAGCCGTGATGGCTGGCAACCGGAACTCCACATCAACGCATCAGGCCGACCCGGGGATGCTAGCAGACCACCGCGGCGCAGTCTGGTGCCCCCAAGACTGCCACATCCCTGTTTAACCTGGCAAGCACCATACGAGGTCGTAGCCCATCACACCAGCGACCCCTCGCCCCTCTCGAGACTCCTCGTATACTCTCCACCTTGAGTTCCCGGCAAGCGGGTCGGGCGCTTGTCTGGAGGTCCAACTGGTGCCTTTTGCGCGTGACATTGTGATCTTCGGTGGGTGCGGCCATGTAGGACTTCCCTTGGGGATGGCTTTCGCGAGCCGCGGCCGCAGCGTCGCCCTCTACGATGTCGACACAGCCGCAGTTGAGCTCGTCAAGCGAGGCCGGATGCCCTTCCGCGAGCAGGGTGCTGATCAGCTCCTTCCGAAGGTCCTTGCCAGTGGGAGCCTCACCGCCACCACGGACCCGCAGGTGATCGGAACGGCCGAGAACGTCATCGTCGTCGTCGGCACCCCCGTGGATCGTCATCTCAGCCCGGATATCGGCGCAGTGATGCGGGCTCTAGAGCCTGACCTCGACCATTTCGTGGACGGGCAGCTTCTCGTCCTTCGCAGCACCGTATACCCCGGGGTCACCACGATGGTCGCCAAACGACTGCGCGACCTCGGAAAGCTTGTCCACGTCGCGTTCTGTCCAGAGCGCATCGCCGAGGGGCAGGCGCTTGAAGAGTTCAGCTCCCTTCCCCAGATCGTCTCCGGGTACGACACCGAAGCCGTCGAGCGAGCCGCGTCGCTCTTCCGTACCCTCACCCACGACATCGTCGAACTGGCACCGGAAGAAGCCGAGCTCGCCAAGCTCTTCACCAATGCATGGCGATACATCAAGTTTGCGACAGCCAACCAGTTCTTCATGATCGCCAACGATTCTGGGCTCGACTTCGAACGCATTCGTCATGCGATCACCCATGAGTATCCACGGGCAGCCGACATGCCCGGTCCGGGATTCGCGGCCGGCCCGTGCTTGTTCAAGGACACCATGCAGATTGCGGCACTCAACGAGAACCGATTTACCCTCGGCAACGCCAGCGTCATGATCAACGAGGGTCTCCCGCTCTACGTCATCAGCCAGATCGAGCGACGATATGACCTATCAGTTATGAGCGTCGGCATCATGGGGATGGCCTTCAAAGGGGGGTCGGACGACGTGCGGTCAAGCCTGAGCTACAAGCTCAAGCGCATCCTTGGCCTAAAGACACGACGGGTCTTGTGCACCGATCCGCATGTGACCACAGACGCTGAGCTTCTGCCCCTCGAGACCGTTCTCTCCGAGTCGGATCTGCTCATCGTTGCAGCGCCCCACAACGAGTACAAGGGCCTCGACATCACCGTCCCGGCGGTTGACCTCTTTAATGTCCTGGGGCGAGGCGTCCGCATCTGATGCCTCGCGTCTCCATCGTCGTTCCGGTCTTTAAGGAGGGACCTCAGATCGCCGCTTTCCTGGATCGGGTCTTCGAAGCCGTCACCTTGCCGTGCGAGCTCCTCGCTGTTTACGACTCCCCTGACGACACGACGGTCCCCACTCTGACGACGTACGCGGAGAGCGAACCACGGTTGCGCCCTCTCCACAATGCCTACGCACCCGGTCCGGCAGGCGCACTTCGTTATGGCGTCGACCGAGCTGGCAGCGACGTAATCGTTGTCACAATGGCCGACGGCAGTGACGATCCGTATCAGATCGACCAACTGGTCCGCCTCGTCGAACGCGGTGTGGCCGTTGCGGCCGCATCACGCTACATGCGTGGTGGCCAGCAGGTGGGAGGTCCCTGGCTCAAGGGCACGCTCTCGTCCCTTGCTGGGCGGTCCCTTTATCTCTTCGCTCGAGTTGGTACACATGACGCGACGAATTCATTCAAGGCGTACTCGCGGGACTTCCTGCGGCAGGCTCGGGTAGAATCCGACGCCGGCTTCACCATGGGAATTGAGATGGTCGCCAAGGCCAAGTCCCTTGGCCTGCCGGTAGCAGAGGTTCCCACGATCTGGTTAGAGCGCGTTGACGGCACGTCTCACTTCCATGTCTCGGCGTGGATCACGCGCTATCTCCGCTGGTATCTCAGTTCCCTGGTCCCGAGTCGCGGCAGGCGGCGCCGGGCCCGCAGGAGCCCCGCTCAAACACCTCCCCTTCCCCCGCGTGATTGATCAACCCCCGTCCGGGAACCGTGTCACACACGAACGCGGTGCCTCGACGGCGTCGCGCCTATCAGCCGTTGGCCGGATCTTGACCCTGCTTGCGATGGCGGCCCCCGTCGCCCTCTACTTCTGGTTCATCACGGACTATGGCGTCAACGTGCCTTTTGCGGACAGCTGGAATGGGACGCTCCCGTTGGTGCTGGATTTTGCTCGCGGACATCTCACTCTCGCTGAGCTTTGGCAGCCCCATAATGAGAACCGCATGCTTGTCCCCAACGTCATCTTGGTTCTTCTCGATTCCGACACGCGCATGAATCAGGTTGTCGATATGCTCGTGAGCGCGTCCATGCTCGTCGGGGCCGTCGCCATTACCGTATGGCTCGCTGCGCGCACACTGAAGCTCCCACTCATCTGGCTAATACCTATCCCAGCTATCATGCTCGCTCTGGTTCAGACGCAAGACGCACTCTGGGCCTTTCAGCTGGCCTGGACGCTCATCATCCTTCTAACGGTCGTTGCACTCGCAATGCTCGAACTAGCCGGAACCAAGTGGTCGCTGTTCGTCGTCGCGTGCTGCGCAGCGGTGCTCGCCTCCTTCTCCTCTCTCCAGGGACTCATGGTGTGGCCGATCGGCGCTCTGTATGGTGCGGCTCTCGGTTGGCAGCGCAGGCGGGCCGTCATCTGGATAGCACTTGGATGTGTAACTGCGGTCGTTTACACTTTCCACTTTGGCCCCGTCTACCCACCAGCGAATCTCGGGGCGATCATCAGTCAACCGATCCTCTCGTTTCGTTTCTTCCTCATCTTGATCGGGTCGCCCTTCGTTTACCACCCCTTCGCCATGGGTGTTCTAGTGTTAGGTCTCGTGGGTGGATCGATGCTGCTAGCTTTCCGGGGCCGCCCGTGGGCTCGATACCGTCTGCCTCTAGCTCTCATCGGCACGGTCCTTCTGTTCGACGTCCTCGTCACGCAGGGCCGCGTCAGCCTCGGGCTGAGCCAAGCCAACGCGTCTCGCTACACGACGTACAATCTCGTACTTGTAGCAAGCGCCTACCTTCTTGCCGTGGCGGCGGCGCGCCCGCCACGGCGTATGCCCCGCTTCGGCTGGCCGAGTGGGGCGTCCGCATACCGCTTCGGCCTACTTTCAGTCGCGGTGATTCTCGCGGCGTGGCAGTTCGGCGCAGGTCTTCCCTACGGCCTTCAGCAAGGGCAGGTCTTCTCTGCGAGCCTTAGTCAGGGGGCAAGCCTGCTCCGCAACTATCGGAACGTATCCGCCCCCGCCTTAGGCCTTCATCTCTTCTCCGGTGAGGGCGATTACATAGAGCAATGGGCGCCGATTCTCAAGAAATATCACTGGGCACCATTCCCGTAGAGGCCCCTCGTGTTTCGGTCCAACGTACCAAGGGCCTGAGCAGGTTGGGAGCGAGGGCAAGCGATTCGGGGTTTCTCAGGGGGTTGTAGGGGTACGTGGTCGGCAGCCTGCGAGCTTCACGGCGTTCCCGGACTGCCGGCCTCCCGAAGCTGGTTCAAAAGGGCCCGGTGAGCCCGCCTCCGGTACGACTCACCGTCGATGGAGACGACGGTGGCGCGGTGCAGCAGACGATCGAGCGTCGCCGCCGCCACCACATCAGCGCCTAAAGCAACGCGTGGCTATCATCCTGGCTGCCCTGTGGCCACGAACTCACCGAACGAGACTCCCGTGACACACGATCCACCCACAAGGTCAAACGCCAGCCCATCCAACTGCCGGACCTCGGGGGCGAGCAATGGAAAGAGGTCGCCGCCCCCGCCGGCCTCCCACTGGTGGGGAACAGCCGCGTCGAGGATCGTCCCCTCCGGATCCGTCAACCGGACCGTCACGGAAGAGGCGACGGGGTCAACATACCTCACCAGCACGCCATACAGTGGTGCTCCGTTCGCAGACAGGTTCACCGGCCTTGAAAGGGGCACGACCAACCGAAACACTCCGGGTCCAGAGGGGACGCACGCCTCTGCGGATCCCACGTTCTCCGAGGGCGCCCGCGTTGAGCCATCGCTCGACAGCACATCGGCCTTGCTCAAGGCGCCACTGGTGATTTCTTGGAAGCTCTCAGACACGAGACGTCCCGACGTGCTCAGGCTGAACACTTCGCCGGCAGGCTGATCGATCCGCACGCCAGGATCCACGAGCGCGAAGAACATGTCATATCGAGTGTACGGGAAGAATGCGCTTGACAGCACGTTGAAGGGCACCGTCAAGTCGAGCACGTCGACGTTCTGCCCGCTTGCTGCACGCATACGGCTGGCGGCATTGAGGAACCCATTCACGTAGACACTCGAGAGCGAAGCGTCGGGGTTCGACTCCGCCAACGCGCCGACCGAGCTGACGTACGCCACGCTGTATGTCGCGACGACCAACAAGGTGGCGGCAGCCCAAACCTTGACCGGCAAAGGAGGCCTACCCCGCTTCTGGCGCACGCGTGAGCGTGCCATCCGTCCGGAGGACGTCATGGCGAACGCCACGAGAATCCAGAACATGAACTGCACGGACTGCTGGTATTGCAGATCCTGAGCGAGGCCAACGCCGAACAGTGTGATCCGATTCAACCCGAGGGGAACCATCGCCACGAGGAAGGCGAGCACGAACACGGCGGCACACCGCCATGTTCGTGGGCGTCGCCACACGGTGAGCCCAATCACGATGACGACGATCACATCCGCTGCGACCACTACGCCGACGTGGTTGGTGAGGGGGAGCTCGGGGTCCTTCAGTCCGAGGAGGGCCGGCATGAAGGACTCGAACAATCCCAGCTCGAGAAAACGGCCCATCTGCGCGAGGGTTGGCCGGGCAACGTGAAAGTAGTACCCAGTCAGGAAGTTGATCAGCGCCGCGACATCCAGGACCCCGTAGCTCATCCACGCCCACTTCTCCTTCCAAAGCCCACGGGCCCAAGCGAGCGGTGTGAGCCTGTCACCGAGGATCACGAGGCGAATGAGGAGAAGGTAGATGGGCAGCAGCATGGCGTCCTCGTAGTCCAACAGGGCCACCGCGAAGGCGAGCAGAGAGGCTGCGAGCTGCCAGGCGGAGGCACTTCGACGCCATCGCAGGTAGAAGCCTATGGCCAGCAGTTCGAAGCAGATTGACGGCAGCAGGTTCGCGGTGGCGGTCCACCACATGAGAAGGCTCATGAGGACTAGGGATTGGCCGAATAGAACGGTGAGGACCACGGCTGACCAGCGGTGGCCAAGTATGGTGGCCATCACCCAGCCGAAGGCCGCAAGCGTGCCTGCGAAGAAGAACATCTGGAGGGCTCGAGCCAGCTCGAAGCTCGGTGGCGTGGTTAGGGCGAGGAGGCTATCCAGCAGACGGCTCACCGGGGAGAAGTGCTCGAATAGGCCCTCTCGCAGGTAGCTCAGGTTGAAGGGTTGTGTCCGCGCCTGCTCCAGGAAGAGGAAGTCGTCCTGATAGAAATAGGTAGAGCTGGTGAGCCAGATGGCGGCTCCAACCTGCAGAGCGATGGACACCGGCCAAAGCCAGGTAGGGGGCCGATCTGCAGGGCGGCCGGAAGATGGGACTCCCTCACGATCCGTGGGGCTTTCCGACTCGAGGGTCACCGTCGCACCGATCAATCCGCCCGCCGCGACGCCGCCCGCGGTGGTGTCTCACCCATCCAATCACGGTCTCGAACGCGCGAGGAGAAGATTGACTTGTCCCCACCGACCCGCGGAGGTGCACATCTCGATGATTGCCGCATCGCTAAGGTCCTAGCCACCCGACCCGACCAAGGTGCGCATCTCGTAGCCCGTCTCATGGTATCGCTCCAGAGCCTCCCGGCGGTCGCGCGGGCGCTCGATGAGGGCGCTCGGCCAGAACTCAGCGATGATCCGAAACTGCGCGCCAGTGTGGCGCTCAATCCGGCCAGAACCTCCAACTCCCACCCTTGCACGTCGATCTTGACGAGGTCGAGAGTCCGCCGCTCGAACAGCGAGTCACCCAGTGCGGCAGGAACGACCACCGCGCCAGGAGGAGCGGGTCCCACTCGGACCTTCTCGGTGCGGCTGTCGCAGGGTTGTGTGCGGCTCGGCTCAGCACGAGGCTGCGTTCGCGATCATCCAGTGCCAATGGCCACACGCGAGCCGCCACTCCGCGGTTCCAGAGATTGGAGCAAAGCGCCGCGAGGTCAACAGGGTCAGGCTCAGCGACTGCTGCTCTCAACACCGGCTCGTCCCTCATACTCGGCTGGGGTACGTTACCTCGTCGACTACCTCCGGGTGATCAACGCTCAACCGGGGAAGTCCGTGACGCAGCGTTTGATCGTAGAGGCGAATCGCAACGGGCTCTCTGCCGACGCGGTCGATGATGGCGCCCACGAGATCATCCCCCTGAATATCGATCCTCCCCGAGAACCCGCGGAACGCGCCTATCACCTCTAACCCATCACCATGACGCTCCAGAGCGATGCGCGGCATGGTCACGCCCGCCTCTGGCCCGCGCAGATGACCGATTGTGATGTCGTACCCCCATTCGGCCGCCGCTCCGACCACAATCCGGGTCAGGGCGCTGGAGGTGAGCATGTCCGATGTCTTTGATGCCTGGAAGTCGTCGACCTGCGCCCGAAAGAGCGGGTATCTGAAGTCCAGGATCCGCTCATTGGCCGGCACCGTCCACTGACCGTGCGACAGCACCCCTGCCGGCAATGTCGAACTGCCGCCGACATGATAGGCGAATGCCGACGGCGACAGAACAATCCGAAACCCTAAAGCCTTGCTCCTCAGCGTCCAGTCATTCTCTTCGCAATACCCGCGTCCGAAGACGGGGTCCATCAGACCCACCACTCGCAAGGCCCTGGTGGGAATGCAGATGCAGAAGCCCACGCCGACCGGGATCTCCACGGCCGCATCGCCGAACTCATCTGAGATGCTATCGGCCACCCAGTCCACGAGGACTTGGTCGCTGAGAAACCGCTCTGCCTCGGAATTCGGCAACGAGTAGATGGAGGCGTTGTTGGACCATGCGGTCACCGACCCAATTGAATCATCGGAAGCGGCTACCGCCACCAGCTGCTCGAGCAGACCAGCTGAGAAGATGACATCAGAGTTGGCCAGCACCACGAAGTCATAGCCGCCGCGCAAGGCCTTCAGGAGCCCAAGATTCATGGTCCGCGGGATCCCAAGATTCCGCGGAGATCGGTAGTAAGCAATGCCTAGCTCCTCACACAGCCCCTCCACCTGGGGACTGTAGCCGACTTCGGGACTGGCGTCATCAATCACCAAGATATCCGTCAAGACCGCATCCCGCCGCATGCGCGCTGCCGAACGCAGGCAGCGGAGCGCAACGTCACCGCCATCGTAGACCGGAATCACGAAGAGCGCCTTGGGCAACCCGCTCACCGCCGGAAGGCCCCAAGCACCGTCCAATACCGCTCGGCCAGTCGAAACGCGCGCGTGTTCCGTAGCTGTCTTAGTTCCGTCCGCAGCTTGGCGATCTCCACCCGTAACTGCTCAATCTCCGTCTGCCGCTGAACGCTCAGGTGTTGGGCGCTGATCAACCTTTGGGTGAGGTCCATGACCCTGGCGTTAGCAATCTCGAAATCCTTCACCGCCTGTTCCAGAGACAGGGACTCGAGCTCCCTTTCGACGGCCCTGGCCCCAGGCCGACGACCCTCGCCATTCGCCGGCCCAGCGGCAGTGGCCGCTGCCACCCGGTGCCCCTGCTTGCGCTCCGCATCTTCACTGTCCATCTGTGCTGTCTCCTCCGAGCCTCACACGAGTTTCAAGACGATGGCGTGCCGGCCTCGCTAGGATCACGCGGTAAGCGGCCATCGCGACGTCCGCGGCAGCACTCCAACTTCGGGAGTCGCCACGCCCCAAGATGGCGGCAGCCTGCTTCGCTGCGAGCTGCGGGTCGTTCAGCAACGCTTCGGCGGCGTCCGCGAAGGCGGCGATAGACCAGTCACGAGGGGAGACCGGCAACGTGTCGAAGCGCTCGACAAAGGGACCGAATGGCACGAAGACCGTCGGCGTGCCGAAGCTCGCGGCCTCCTCCGGCACCATCCCGAACCCCTCCGCGGAGGTGGGATAGACGACGAGGTTGGCATGGCGGAGAAGCCAGTTCCGCTCCGCTGAGCTGACATCGGGAACGACGTAGGCGGGGAGGCCTGGCGACCAAGCTGCGGCCTCGGCGGCACGCGACGATCCGTAGGGGACGTGTGCCCCGGCCATGACCAGCGAGATGGCGTGACCTCTATCGAGTAGCTCCTTGAGAATGCGCACCGCCACATCGCGATTCTTGTGTGAGTAGTTCGTACCAAGGACGAGGAGAAACTCATCTCCGGTGAAGCCGCGCGCCCAAAGCTCATCCGGAAGTACCTCCGGGCTGCGGGTCCCGATATGGTCAGTTCCCACCGGAACTACGAAGATACGGTCGCCATCGATCTGTAGACGCTCTCGCAACACCATCTCGGAGACGTCGTCGGAAAGCACAAACAGAGCATCGACACCGGCCGTGACGGTTCGCATCCGGGCCCGGTACTGGAACCACGCGTCAGAGTCCTCGTGATAGCCGGGAACCTGATATGCGATGAGGTCGTTGATCGTCATGACCGTCCGGCGCGCGATCACTCTCCAGCTCGCCAGGTTCATCTGCGAATCCGGCTGGAATGGACGGTGGACGAGATCCACTTGGGGGAAGACTTTGAGGTTACCGTCCGGCACCATCCGCACGTCAAGCTTCGGATGGCTGAGGACCTCCGCCGCGTAGCCAGGAGCCCGACCCCCAATGGCAACCCCGAGGTACCTGATGTCCGCGCGTTCCGCCAGCGCAGCGATCAGCCCCAGGACGGCAACCTGGGTGCCCATCTCACTCGGTCCAACACAGGTTGCATCGATCACTATGCGGAGGCCGAATACCGCTGATCGTGCGAGGTCGAAGACCTGGGCAAAGGCGCTGTCCCACTCGCTCGACTCTGCCGTCGCCCGAACCAGGGCCGGCTCCCTCTCGCCGAGCCACGCGGCGGCTGCGGGGGTCAACTTCGAATCGTTGGGATACTGGTCGACCACGTCACGCGGCCGGCTGATGAACGTGGAGGGGTCTAGGTAGTCGACCATTCCTCTCGCTCGGGCGCGCGCTGAGTAGTCGGCAAGCATCAACTCGGGTAGGTCGTGCGCATGCTGGGGCGGCGGCCAGACAACCGACAGGCCCTGCTTGGTGAGCAGTACGGCGGGGCCGGTTGCGTAGGCGATCGGAGTGGGGATGAGGCCTAGGGACCATTTGCGGAGGCGCTGGGTGACGCCCTCCTCGTCAAGCTTCCCGACCTGGTGCGTGCTGGGTGCGTCTCGGCCGGGGAAGCTCAAATGACCGGCTGCATTCGAGAAGAACGACACCGATGCACACCTAAGATCGGCATCCGCGAGTTCCAGGGCGGGCTTGAACGCGCCGGAAGGGAGGATCACTGGGGCACTGATGAGCACGACATGCCGGTTGAATTGGAGCGCAGCCTTGCCGACCAGGTCCCCGACGTCGCCGGCGACCTCGACCTGAAGCGCAGCATCCCAGCGTGCGGCCACTTCCTCCAGTGCCGCCAGCTCTGAAGGGTCTCTGGCCCCGGCCATCATTGGAAAGGCGTGACAGCGCTCGGATAGAGAGACGATCGTCGGTATCCACCTCTCCACCGGACCAGCGACGAAGAGGGCTACGACTGGCGAGCGAGTTTCCGTGCTCATGGGCACTCAGGATGCGATGGTGCAGGCATCAGGAGTTTCAGCAGCCGGAAACGAAGATACTCATCGTCACTCCGCAGCGGAGTTTCTAGACGACTGGCCCCGGCACCGGCAGAGCCGTGAGGTGGTCGCGGGCTGAGATGCTTATAGACGCACACTGACATCTTGTGGGCGGATCGCTCTCACTTAGGAGCCTGCCTCGCCTCTGGAGGTCGCCACAGTATGCCAAGTCAGCGACCCGTTAGGGGGAAGGGTGGCGCTCAGGCAGGAGGCAGGGCCTCGATCCCGGGGGGGACCGGAGGCTCGGCCCGGGTACCGCCGCCCAGCCGGAAGGCGGGGTTGTGGAGCCACCCCGTGACCCCGCCGTCGAAGCCGCCCAGAATCCAGTCGCTGACGCTCACGGTGTCCCAGCCGGTCGGCGAGGCGTTCTGCTCCAGCACCGTGACCGTCCCATCCCCGTTGGCGTCGATGTCCACCCCGGTGACCACCGAGGTGTGGCCGGCCGTGCTGGTGGCGCCATAGCTGAGGACGTCGCCTGGTACCGGATTGGCCCGATGCCGTTGTTGGCGATGGCCTCCAGCGCCGGCCTGTCGGGGTTGTACTGGCTCTGGGTGGCGGTGTAGTTCCAGACAACCCCGCTGCCGTTGGGGGGGAAGGGGTTGACACCCCAGGCCTCGTACATCCAGCGCATGCTCAGGTCGACGCACTCCCATTCCAGGACGCTCCACTGCCCCCCCGGGAACCTCACGCTCACGTCGCGGCCTTCGCCGTACTCGGGGCGGGGACCGCAGGCCACCAGACCACCCTCCCAGACGGCGCTGGCGCTCAACGGATAGGCGGGGATCGCGGTGCCGGTCAGGCTCTGGGAGGCGGCGGCGTAGTCCCCGGTGTCGCACATCCCGACCCACCACGACGGGAGGGCGATCACCCCTCCGGTCCCGCCAGAGGCGGTTCCCGCCGCGGTCGGTGCGGGGAAGTCGGTGGCCGGCGCCGAGACGGCGGGGGCGGCGGAGTCGGGCAGGTACGACTGGTAGGTGCCGGTGGGGGCGCTGTCGCCGAGGCTGACGGCGACGCCGGCCTGCTCCGCGAGCACTGGCTGAAGCGCGCTCGGCGTGGTGGGGCCGTCGACGGAAAGCTCCAGCAGGTTGGCCTGGCCGGAGACGGTCGTGCCGAAGAGCTGGGCCTGCGGGGTGCCCTGGGAGGTTGCGCCCTGGGAGAGGCGGTAGGCCTGGAGCGAGGCCCGCGCCGAGGGGGCGGCACCCGGATCCTCCCCGACTACGACGAGGGGTTATTCACAGGACTCCATTACCAAGGAGCCCCGCCGTTCCCGCCCCACCCATCTCCATGGAGAGGCGCCCCCCACAACCCCCAGCCACGGTAGCCAGGTGACGCTCCAGCTCGGCCAGACCCGCAGGCGACCCGGTCTTGTGGAAGTGCTCAGTCACCTCGAACGCTGCGGATCGGCCGGGACGAAACCGCCATCCAGGGCATCGGCGAGCGCGCGGAGCCGCGTGAAGAAGCCGGCTGTGCGGTGCGAGCGCGGCAACCACAGCCCCTGGTAGTCGGGGCGGTGGAGGCAATCGTCAAGCACGAGGTTGAGGAAGACCTTGGACGAGATGACCCCCTCCTGGCCCTGGGTGCGGTAATAGATCCGGATGCACGCCCGGGCCGTCGTGACGCGGGGGTTCTACACGGTCGCGGTCGTCAGGATACTGGCGCCGCCGGCACGATGACACTGGGCACAGCCCGGGGCTTCCCAGCTCGGTGCGATCCGCTCCGCTTGACGGGCTTACCCTTCCACGCGACCACTGCATATTCCCCCGCCGACCGGCGGTCGTGCTCGAGGTCCCCGTTACCGCTGGGGAAGACGACCAGCGCGCGCTCGAACCCTGCTTGGCGGCAGAGGGCCACCGCAACCTCTGGGAAGATCGGAGCTCGGTGAGTAAGGTCCGTCCAGAAGGTCTTGAATGCCTGGATGGAGTGAGGGTTGACGGTTTCAGCGATGAATATCCCATCACCGCGCAGCACGCGTTGTGCGCCACGCAGGTACTCGACGATGTCAGCTGGAGAGAGGTGCTCGATGAACTGCGCGGAGAAGACCGTCCCGAGGGACCCGTCCTCCAACGCTCCCAGATAGTCCAGAGCATCGGAGGCCGCGACCTCGTAGCCCTTGCCCCGGCAGATGTCGACCATCCCCGGATCGAGGTCGACTCCCATCGCGTGGATTCCCTCCCCAGCGAGCAGGTCGAGGAACTCTCCCCGGCCGCACCCGATGTCGACGATGGGTTCATGGGTTCGCACGAGGTCGAGATACGGGCGCATGCGTTCACGGATGAAATCCTGCGGCCCACGGAAGATGTCCTCGAAGCCGGCGTACCCATTGGAGTTGCCGTCCGAGCCCAGGCCTCGGTAACCAATGGCTGGACGTCCCTGGGTGTCCGTGGTCTGCAGCAGCGATGGGTCAGACATGTACGGCGCAGCACGCAACTCCGTATCAATCTGACGCAGTTGCGCTTCGAGCGCCTCGATCCGGGTGGGCACGCCGGCCACCCGTGCGGCTGTCTGGGATGCGAGTACGAACGCCTGCAGGCGGGCATCCAGGCGCGCCACCCGTACAGCTGACTGGGATGCGAGTATCGACTGTCCTCTGGAGTCGAGGGAGGCCCCCGTCACCCTCGCCTCCAATGCTCTGGAGTCGAGGGAGGCCTCCGTCACCCTCGCCTCCAGTGCCAGGACGGACTGGGCAAGACGGGCATCCACCTCCGCTCGGTGCGCGTCACCGTGTGCGGTGAGGCGGGCCACAGCACGGCGCAGGGGACGGGAAATGGCCGGGAATCGCGACGGACTGCCGATATCTGCTCGGGAGCGTGCGACGTCCACCAGCGACTGGCTGGTATCGTCCAGCACAGAGTCGCCACCAGGCAGAGCGCCCGCGGCGCTGGTGACGCCCGCTTCACCGTCGGCAACACCAGCCTCGGCCCGTGCCGAGAGGACCCCCTGAGCATACTCGAACCGAGCCCGGAGGAGGTCTGCAGACGCCGCTAGTCCATGCTTCGTCAACACCGCATGCTGCGCCCTGACGCCGACCGCCGCCGCCTCGTCAGGATGCTGCACCACCCGACGCATCAGCCGCGCGGCGGCGTCGAGATCCGGCTCGGCCCATCGCGCCCCCGCTCGATACGGAGCGCAGCCCTCGGGAACCGAGCCCTCAGTGCACGGAACGAGATACGCCGTTTGATCGTCCATGAAGTCGAGATTGCCGGAGTAGGCTGTGGCGATCACGGGCTTGCCGAGCGCCATCGCCTCCGCCATCGTCAGCCCGAACCCCTCGCTGCGGTGCAGCGACACATAGCAATCGCAGGCGGCCATAAGCGCCGCATTCTCATCGTGGTCGAAGTAGCGATCGATCACCACGATGTCCGGTCTTTCGGCGGCAAGGAGTTTCAGCGCCTCGAGGTCGGCTAGTCGGTGTTCCCCGTTGATCGCCTTCAGGACCAGCATGGGGCCTTCTCCGGACGCGAAGGCCGCGGTGAAAGCTTGGATCAGCCCACGCGGATTCTTGCGCTCGCTGACGCTGCACAAGTCAAAACAGAAGAGAAACAGGAACCCATCAGGCAGTCCGAGTAGTGCCCGGTCAAGCTCCGGACGCGGCCGCGGAGCAACCACCGGCAGCGCGAACGCAAGGACGGGCTTCTCGGTGGCAGCGGCGATTGCTCGACGGCTGAACTCGCTGATGGCCCAAACTTCGTCCACCAGAGAGAAGGACTGGGACCACGTCTCGGGAAACTCCTCCAGTTCCCAGGCCCAGACGCCGATGGTATAGCGGCCTTCGAAGAAGGCGGATCCGACGTCGTTCGCGAAATTGACGAACTGATCGGCGTTGACCGCCACGATGTTCACGTTGAGGTCGGTGGCAGGGATCTCCTCGAATGGATGCTGCTGACGACTAATCGTCTCGGCGAAGACCAAGGACCCCGCCTCGATGTCAGCCTGCTCAGCCGCAGCGAGCACGAGACGTCCCAACTGACCCACGCCAAGCTCGGCGCGAAGGTACCCGGCCACGCAGATCCCCGGCCTCAGCTCAGTGGCAAGTGCCCAGGCCGGCGCGGCGGGAGCGGACCTCCGCGGTAGCCGCACCAGTGGGACGAGGCGAGGGGACAGCCGTCCCGCCACCGCCTCGCCCTGAAACCAACTGAAGCAGGCGTCGTAGTCAGCCCCGTCTGGATCCGGGAACGCCGCCTGCAGGTCCCTCCGGCTTCCGCGCAAGGCTGACAGATACCTCGAGAGCCGATGACTGTCTCCCTCCGGTGGTGACGTGAGCCAGGTTGCTAGCTCCTCGGCTCCGTTAGCCGAGAACGGGTCCGCGGGCAGCGCGAGACCGTCGTGCTCGGCGTGGACCAAGCGCTCTCGGTAAAGCGAGCGGATCTCGCGATCGATGGGGAGGCCATTGGGCAGTTGGGCGAAGCCATACGCAGCATCCGCATCCTTCTCCCGAGTGCTCGCGCGCATCGCCACAACGTACTCGGAGCAGATCCTCGCCACGTCCGGGAGCTCTGACAGCAGGACCCTAGGGTGAGGCCCCTGATGCTTACTGAGCAGGGAGGGATGATTCACGTCGAAGCCGCTGAAGTGGAAGAACTTGAGGGGCTGACCGTCGACGCGGTATCCCTCGCCCGTCCAGCGCAGATCACGCTGGTAGAGATTCCAGTAGGCGACGTTGTAGGAGGTATCTCGCAGTAGGTGACAGTCGAAGACGCCGGGGGCGAAGTCCAACCAGCGCTGGTCCACGAAGCGCATGTTCTGGACGTCGATCTGGCACTCGCGGTGAACCCGCTCTTTCCAGAAGTCCAGGAACGACTGTGACCCCTGGCCCACGGCGATGAAGCCAGGGTTGTAGATGCCGGCGGACAGGATGGCGGTTTCGTCGACGCCCTTCCCGTCACGCGGCATCGCCGCGGTGACGTGAGGAGTGAGCACGATGCCATGCTCCTGGGCGAGCGTGCCCACCTCATCGAGAGGCGCATAGACCCGGATGTCGGGGTCCAGGTAGACAACGGCGTCCGCACCAGCGCGCGAGAGGAGGTGCTGGATAAGCCAGGGCTTTACCGCCGTAGCGAGTTCGAGGACGCCATAGATCATCGCCATGCGATGGAATTCCTCGGTCTCGATGCCTATCTCGTCAGGTCTGAGCACCTCGAACGGCTCCGACGCTGCGTCGACCTCGCCGTACAGATCGTCGATCACGAGGGTGCTGACCCGACCGTCTGGGTGGTGCTCCAGGAACGACGCCGCCAGGACTCTCGCCGCCGGTAGGTAGTTCCGGGCGATAATGGTGCAAATCTGGACTGACATGTTGTGAGCGCCACCCCTTTCCGATGCCTCGAGCGGCGCCCATTATGCCAAGTTCTTGGCTACCGTTGGCCGATTGGCTCGTTTACCCTTCCGTCGCAATTGCTTGGGTGGGCACATACGGAAAGCCTTCCCCACATCGCGCCAATCAGTTTGCTTGCGTCACACTGCGGCCTCGCAACATCCCCCTCGCGTTCGCGCCGGCAGTTCCGTGTGGAGGGTCGCCTCGACTTCGGCAGCCGCCTCAGGTCCGCCGACTCCTACGGCAGCGGGCCGCCGCCGAGGCAGTTGGCGGCCGCCTGCCAGCCGTTGTCGTAGGCGAGCTGCCAGACGTTGCCGTCAGATCCACGCCACGAGACGTTTATGATCCCTGAGGCGGAGGAGACCACCGCAGGCGTCGTGGTGAGCGGTCCATTGCCCAGGGACGAGGGCGCCGTCCAGCTCCCGTAGATGTCAGTCTCATGCCAGAGATTGGTCGAGGGACCGACCCAGAAGACGTCCAGCACGCCAGGCGCCATCAGGTCCGGCTCCGGCTCGGAGCTGAGCGGGACGCTGCCGAGCCCCCGCGCCGACTGCCAGCCGTTGTCGTAGGAAACGCTCCAGAGATGGGTGTCGGAGCCCTCCCAGAAGACGTCGACCTGGTACGTCGCCGCCGCGATCGCGGTCGGGGGCGATCTCATCGGAAGCGGGCTCAGGTTCTCGGCTCCCGACCAGCGGCCGTTGACGGAGAACTCGTGCCAAAGACCCTGGTCGGTACCCTCCCAGAAGACGTCGATCACCCCGGGCGCCACCCAGACGGGTGCCGGATCCGAGCCGAGCGGCCCGCCCCCGTCGGAGGCGACGGTGCCCCAGCCACTGCCGGGCAGGTAGGTGATTGACCAGAGGTTGCCGTCGGCCCCGGTCCAGAAGACGTCGATGCGCCCGGCGCCGTTGGTGATCGGATGGGGATCGGAGGCTAAGAGGCCCGGCGGGGTCAGCTGCTGGGGGCCCTGCCATCCGCCGGCGTCTGTGTACCACATGTGCCAGAGCGCGCTGTCGGTGCCCCGCCAGAAGACGTCGACCACTCCCGGCTGGCTTCCGATGGGGAAGGGATCGGAGCCGAGCGGGCCGCCGCCCAGGCTCGCCGCCGCCTGCCAGGTGCCCGGCGACGGGCTGTAGGCCCTCCAGAGGTTGCCGTCACGCCCGCGCCAGACGACCTCGGTACGGCCGTTGCCCAGGCTCGCCTCCTCGGTGGTACTCCGCGGCTCGCTCACCGAGAAGCCCGGATCGTGCAGCCATCCACTGACCCCGCCGTCGAGACCCCCGAGAACCCAATCGCTGACCGGCACCGTGTCCCAACCGGTGGGTGATGCGTTCTGCTCCAGGACGCTGATGTTGCCGTTGCCGTCGTTGTCGACGTCGACGGCGGTGACGACGGACGTATGTCCGTAGGTGGTGGTCGCCCCGTAACTGAGAACATCACCAGGCTGGGGAAGCGCTCCCGACCCGTCGTTGGCGGTCGCGACGAGCGCCGGTCCCGAGGAGTCGTACTGCGCCTGGAAGCCGGAGTAGTTCCAGACCACTCCCTTCCCGTTGGCCGGGAACGGCTCGACGTTCCACGCAAGGTACATCCAACGCATGCTCAGCTCGACGCACTCCCACTCGAGCACGCTCCATTGGGCGCCGGGCAGGTCCACGCTCTCGTCCGGGCCCTCGTTGTATCCGGGACGCGGCCCGCATGCCTCGAGACCATCCCAGACCGCCCCTGAGCTGAGCAGGTGAGCAGGCTGCCCGGACGCGGCCTGGTAGTTGTTGGTGTCGCAGGTGCCACTCCACCAGGACGGGAACGCGACCGGCGTCGCGTCGGTCGGGTTCGCATTGGCGGGAGCCTCCTCGGTTCCGGATGCGGAGCCGCCCTCGGCGGATTGGGTGGCACCCACCGTGGTCGGCACCAGGAGGTTGGCGGCGTCGACCGAGACGTCCGAGAACTCGGCCTCGGCCGCCGTCCAGCTCGCTGTCGAGGTGTCCGCGAGTTGCTGGGACGCCCGCACCACCCAGAGGCGCGGCCCGGCATCGGCGACCCAGTCGATCACCACGACCGGAGACGTTGTGGAGCTGTCGACCTGAAGCTGGAGCAGGTTGGCGGTCCCGGTGACCTGCTCACCGAAGAGGCTGGCCGTCACCGCCGGCAGCGGGCTGGCCTTCTGCGAGGCGCGGTACTGCTGGAGGCTGGAGCCCGCGCTGGCAGCGCCGCCGGGAACTGCGACGCCGAGCGCCGGATCGTCCCCGTCCTCGGTCCCGAAGGGGATGGCCTCGACACTGAGCTCGCGGTACGGGTCCTGCGCGGTGGCGGACGCGGATTGGACGGCGCTCCCGGCGGGCGCGGCATCGAAAGTGCTCAGCTCGCCCAGGGCTCCGGCAGTCACCGACAGTTGGACCCCATCCAGGACAAAGGAAGCGGTCGGATCTGTCGAGGCGGCTCTCGCCGACCCGGATGGGGCACTGGCCAGCACAACCGCCAGCGACACGCCCACCACCGCGATCTGAGCGAAGCCACCGCGCCGCACCTTTCCGCCTCCCGTGAATGGCCTGATCTCTGCGGAGGCTAAGCGCAGACACCCTCAGCGGTCGCGCGAATTGGATCGATTGTCGACGCGTCGTTACAGCCGCGTCATATCGCCCGGTGGTGGAGCTAGGCGGCCCCCGAGGAGAGATGGCGTTCCAGGTCGGCCAGACCCTGGGGCGACCCGATCTCGTAGAAGCGCTCCGTCACCTCGAATCCGGCCAGCCGGCCGGACAGGCTCAGGTCGCGCATGAGGTCGGAGAGGTCTGCCGAGGCTCCCGGCGCCACACCATCGAGGATGGCCTGGCGGGAGATGACCGCGAACCCATAGTCGATCCATTCCATGCGGTCGCGCCAGGCCTCGGGGCGGGTCTTGTCGTAGACGATCACCCGCCCGTCCTGGTACACGACGTTGCTCGCCTCCCACCGGTTGCGGTTGTGCATCACGGTCATCAGGGCTGGACAGCCACTCTCGGCGAAGGCCGCCTCGACCCTCGGGAGGTCCAGCGAGAGGTACGAGTCCCCGTTGCCACCCCCGGGGGGGGTATCGCCCACTGTCCCGGAACCGATGTTCGGTGTGGCGCACGTGTGTGCGCCCCGCCCGCAGGGGCGATACCGCGACTTGCGACGGTGGGTCGACGGGTTGCTCGGGCGGCGGCTCGGGCTTCGCGCGGCGGCTATGGAGCGCGTACCCCATCCCCTGCAGGAGACCGGCTCCTCGGAGCAGGCGGCGGCCGACCAGGAACAGGAGGAGGCTGAGCAGCGGCCACCCGATGATGCCGAGGTACCAGATGTCCGAGTAGCGACTGCCGTTGAAGTCGGCGAACGTCGGGTAGCCGATGATGTCGGTGTGGGCCTGGTTGGTCGCCGGGAGGTGGTGGGCGAGTGCCGCGACGACGGCAGCCGCCAGCACGGCGCTGATCACAGCCCACCCCACCTCCACGAGGGTCCGGCCGGTCAGGGTGGGCCAGCGGGGCGGGGACGGTGACTCGGCAACGGCGGGAGGCGCGGGCGGCTCCGGCGGCTGGACCGGATTCGACGTGGTGATGGCAGGCCTCCCGGTCGGACGGGGCACCGGACGGCCTGCGTCCCTGGGGGGTCGGTCAGACCTCGGCGGGGGCCACGCGCGCCGCCGGGACTGCCTCGGCGCAGGATACAAGGGTATGAGACGGCCACAGGGCCGGGCGCCCAAGGCACGGGGCTCGGTCGCCGATCGGGGCGCGGTGAGGCCGCCGGCCCGCTTCGCGACGCTCGCCGCAGTCACCCTGGCGGCGGCGATGTTCGGAGGCTGCGGGCCGGCCTCGCGAACTCCAGCGGGCCGCCCCGCTAGCTCCGGGGTCGCGGCGTCGGTAAGCCCGGCCGGCCAGCCGTCGCGGCCGCCGTCCCCCTCCTCGACGCCGACTGCCGCGCCGCCTGCCTCCACCCCGACCCCGATCCCGGTCCCGGCACCGCCCCTCGAGGCGGTCGCCAGCAGCGGAGCCGCCGCCCTCTACCGCATCGGCGGAGCTGAGCTGGCCAGCCTCCCCAGCGCCGACCTGTACACGGTGGCCTCGCCGCTCGGCGGCAGCCTGCTCGCCGAGCACTCCGGCTCCGGTGGCGTGGACGAGCTCGCCGCCATCGGCGCTGACGGCACCGTCGGTGAGCTGGCCACGGTGGATCCCGATCAGTTCCGTGACGCGATCGGCTCACCGGACGGAGGCCAGTGGGCGTGGATGGTCGACGGGCCCACCGGCTGCGGCCCCACCTCCGCGGCCGGCGGGGCCACCGACGTCTACGTCAGCGGCGTGGCCCGCGGCGCGGGCACCCAGGTGGCCCTCCTGGACCCCCTGTCGGGAGACGTTCCATGGAGCTTCTTCCGGTGGACGGCGGCGGGCATCGTCCTTCGCGAGGGGCCGCTGCCGTGCGGTGCCTCCGATGGACCGTCGTTCAACGACGCAGCGACCGACCTCCTCGACCCGTCGACAGGAGCGGTGACCTCCCTGGGATCGCGCCTTGGACCCGGGTGCGCGCTCCAAGACGCCGCCGAGTCGGGCACCATGATCTGCGCCCCCCCGTCGACTCTGGAGGGGACCACCCTGACCGCATCTTCGTTGCTGCTTCGCGTAGTGGGCCCCGACGGCAGCTGGCACGACCTTCAGGTCGGAACGCTGGGCGCGGGGTGCGCCGACGCCGAGTTCGGGGACGTGAGCGTGAGCGGTGACGGGAGTTACGCGTCGCTCAGCCGCTGGTGCATGAGCGGGACCACCGGCGAGGAGATCACCCTTTGGGTGGTGGACACCCAGACACTGTCCCTGACTGAGGTGGCGACCCCTGCGAACCTCCAGGCCGCCGACTGGCTCCCCGGGTCGGACACCCTCCTCGCGGTCGCCTATGCCAGGTGGCAGGGCACCCTCGCTCCGAGCGTCAGCGGCACCTACACCGTCACCGCCGCGGGAACGGCCACCAGGATCACACCGGCGGTGCTCGTTGCCGCAAGCGTGGCCCACCCCTGACCCGCGCGCCCCTCAGTGCACGGCTCGCTCATGGTTCTCGGCCCCTTGGGATGCCGCGCTCTCGGCCCCCTCCACCTCTGGCGCGCGCCGGATCGTTCGCGGCCTGGGCCTCTTCCGGCTCGGCCTGAGGGCCCAGAGGTACCAGTGCAGAGGGCGGCCGCACGTTCGGTGGCTCGGCTGCTCCGTGCGGCGACGATCTGGGGCAGGGATCTCAGCTCGGTCAGGGCATGGCCCTCGGCGATCCTCTCCGGGCAGAAGGCGACGTCGATGTGCACGTCCAGCTCCGCCACCCGCTTCTCGATCATCGCGGTCACACCCGGGTAAACCGTGCTTCTGAGGACCAGGAGCTGGCCGTCGACGAGTCGCGGCAGCTGAGGCTCGAGGGCCCTCAGCACCGCGCCGATGTCCGGGTTGAGGAACTGATCGACCGGGGTCCCGACGATCACGATGACGGTCTCGGCGGTGCCGAGCACCGCTGCGTCGGTCGTGACGGTCAGCCGTCCGGCCTCCAGCAGCTGGGGCAGCAGGGTGTCCGCGCCCTCCTCGCGGAAGGGCATCCGCATATCCTCGCGCGCCGCCGGGCCGGCGGCGCGACGTCTGGGCGACGAGTATACGCAGCGACGCCCGCTCCGGCCGCCCAACGCCCCAGCCGAATCGTTCGGCTCAGCGGGCCCCTGATGGGAGCGCCCGTCGACGGTCCCGGGTGGGGAAGCCCGGCCTCACGGTCGTCGCGTCTCGCTTTTGGTAGCATCGCCCCGTCCCGGGACGGCCGCTCGCGCGGTTCGCCGGCCGGACAGCGGTCGGGGAGAGAGCGCAGATGTCGAGGGTTCTGGTCACCGGATCGGCCGGCTTCATCGGCGGCTACGTCGTCCAGGAGCTGCTGCGGTCGGGTCACGACGTGGTCGGCGTTGACAACCTCTCCAAGTACGGCCCGGTCGTCAGGTCGTATGACCACGACCCGGGCTACCGATTCGTTGACGGTGACGTCCGCGACTCCGACCTCATGCTGAGACTTCTCAGCGACTGCGACCACCTCATCGCGGGCGCGGCCATGATCGGGGGGATCTCCTACTTCCACACCTACGCCTACGACCTGCTGGCGACCAACGAGCGGATCATCGCCGCCTCCTGCGACGCGGCGATCGAGGCCCACCGGCGCCACCACCTCGAGAAGGTCACCTACATCAGCTCCTCGATGGTGTTCGAGTCGGCGGACTCCTGGCCGTCCATCGAGGGTCAGGAGCACAGGATCCCGCCCCCCGCGTCCTCCTACGGCTTCCAGAAGCTCGCGGTGGAGTACTTCGCCCGGGCCGCCTGGGATCAGCACCAGCTCCCCTACACGATCGTCCGCCCCTTCAACTGTGTCGGTGTCGGAGAGGGGCGCGCCCTCGGCGATGTCGAGATCCTGAGTGGAAACGTCAAGCTGGCGATGAGCCACGTCGTCCCCGACCTCGTCCAGAAGGTGCTCAAGGGTCAGGACCCGCTGCACATCCTGGGCGACGGCCGCCAGGTGCGCCACTACACGTACGGCGGCGATCTGGCCCAGGGCATCGTGCGCGCCATGGAGCACCCGCTGGCGCTCAATCAGGACTTCAACCTCTCCACGGCTCAGTCGACCACCGTGCTGGAGCTGGCGGAGAAGATCTGGGTGCGCGCCCACGGCCCGGACGTCCCCTTCCGGTACGTGACCGACCCCCCCTTCCCGCACGACGTGCAGCGGCGCGTCCCCTCCGTGGACAAGGCCCGCGAGATTCTCGGCTTCGAGGCGACGACCGGCCTCGACGCCATGCTCGACGAGGTCGTCCCCTGGGTGGCGCAGGCGCTGTCGGCAGGCTCCATCTGAGGAGCTCCCCATGCCAGCTCTCGGAGCGCTCCAACCGGGGCCCGGGGCTGGGCCCCGAGCAGTGAGGTCCGGGACGGCGGTCGCCGCCTCTCCCCCACGGGCGAGACACCTTCCGCGCTGGGGCTGGCCGCTGGCGGCGCTGGCGGCGCTGGCGGTCGTGATCTCGAGACGCCCGGACGCCGTGACCAACGCTCAGTTCTGGGCCGAGGACGGCACCGTGTGGTTCGCCACCGCGTACAACCACGGCGGGTTCGCTTCGCTCCTCACCCCCTACAACGGCTATCTCCAGGTGTTCTCGCGGCTGGTCGCCGCGCTCTTCACCCCGCTCGGGCTGCGCTGGGCGCCGCTCACCTTCAACCTGGTCGCGATCGCCGTCCAGGTGGCACCGGCCCTCTTCCTCCTCACCTCGCGCCTGGATGACGCCGCCCCGCTGCCCGGCCGGGCGGCGCTGGCGGCGGTGTACCTCCTCATCCCCTCGTTCGAGGTCAACGCCAACCTCACCAACGCCCAGTGGCACCTGGCGGTGCTGGCGACCCTGGTGGTGGTGGCGAGAGTTCCACGGGGCCGGCCCTGGCGAGCCTTCGACATCGCCGCCGTCGTTCTCTCCGCGCTCACCGGCCCCTTCGGATTCCTCCTCATCCTCGTGCTCGGGATCCGATGGTTGGGGGCCCGGGAGCGGTGGTTCCTCCTCCTCGGCGGGCTCTGCCTGCTCTGCGACGCGGTCCAGGTCTGGGCCATCCACGGGGGGGGCCGGCCGGCGGTCGGTCCGCTCGGGGCCACCCCGTCTCTCCTGCTCGAGATCCTCGCCAACAAGGTCGTCCTCGACGGCCTTTTTGCCCAGGATTGGAGTCACGTCGTGTTCCTGACCCCCGGTTCCGGGATGGGCTTCGTCTCTGGTCTGATCGACCTCGTGGCTGCCGGCGTCGTGGTCACCGCCCTGATCCGCGGCCCGGAGGCGCTCCGGCTCTTCACCCTGGTGGCCGCCGGCGTCCTCATCGCCGGGCTCGCCTCACCGCTCGTCGCCACCCAGCCGCAGTGGCCGGTGATCGACACGGCCGGCGTCGCCCAGCGCTACTTCCTGCTCGCCGAGTGCGCCTGGCTCGCCTGCCTGCTCTGGACCCTGACCCGCTGGCGTCCGCGTCTGCCCCGGCGGATCGACGGCGGGGTGATCGGGGTCGGGCTGGTCCTGGCCGCCATGGCGGTGGGGCTGGCGACCGCCTGGCAGTACCCACCCTTCCAGAACGACCACCCGGCGACCTACGCCGCCCGTCTCGGCTCGGCTGCTCCGGGTTCGACATTCGTCGAGCCCATCAATCCCCCGGGCTGGTCGGTGCAGCTGACCGTGCGGTGACCGCCCGAACGCCGGTTCACGGTCGTGACCCGGGGCGGCGGGCTCAGCTCACCCCAGCTCGATCTGCGAGTGGTCGCCGAGCATGAGCCGGTACCCGTGGGGCCGGCGCCGCGACTCGTGGACCACGCAGCCCTTGCCGATCAGCGACGACTCGATCTTCCCGGTCACGTTCTCGATGCGGACATCCTCGAGGATGATCGAGTGCTCGATCTCCGCGCGCCGCACCGTGCACCCATGGTAGATGGAGCTGTACGGGCCGATGTAGGCGTCATCGATGACGGTGCGTTGACCGATGATCGCCGGGCCGCGCACCGTGCAGTTGCGCAGCTCAGCCCCGGCCTCGATGATCACCTTGCCCTCGAGGCGGACGTCGTCGGCGATGCCCCCCGCACGTGCGCGCGGCTCCATGTCGTCGAGGACAATGCGATTGGCCTCCAGCAGATCCTCGAGCCGGCCGGTGTCCTTCCAGGTCGCCACCGAGGCCTCATGCTGCGAGGTGATGAGGTGAGGAGCGACGTTGCCGCCGGTGTCGATCATCCGCTGGATGGCGTCGGTGATCTCCAGCTCGCCACGCGCCGAGTAGGCGATCGACGAGGCGGCCTCGAAGATGGCCGGGGTGAAGAGGTAGACACCCACCAGGGCGAGATCCGACTTCGGGATCACGGGCTTCTCGACGAGCCGGATCACCCGCCCGTCGACGACCTCGGCCACCCCGAAGTGCTGCGGCTCCGCCACCTGGGCGAGCAGGATCATGGCGTCGGGGTGAAGGCGCTCGAATTCCTGGACGACCGGGACGATGCCGTGGCGCACCAGGTTGTCGCCCAGGTACATGACGAAGCTGCTGTCACCGAGGAACTCCCGCGCCGTCAGCACCGCGTGGGCGAGCCCTTTGGGGGCCTCCTGAGGGATGTAGGTGCAGCGGGCACCGAATGCGGACCCGTCGCCGACCGCGGCCCTCACCTCGGCACCGGTCTCGCCGGTGATGATCCCGATCTCCGTGATCCCAGCCGCGACGATGGCCTCGATGGCGTAGAAGAGGATCGGCTTGTTGGCGATGGGGATGAGCTGCTTGGCGCTGGTGTGGGTGATCGGCCGCAGGCGCGTGCCCTTGCCGCCGCTCAGGATCAGACCCTTCATCTCATCCGCGCCCCGGGTTGTCGCAGCCCGGCTCTGCATCCTCGCACGCGGTTCCTCTCCACGATTTGCAGACGGCAATTGTGCCGACGCTGAAGAACTGGAATTCCGCGCGATCATAGCAATCGCCGGACCCGGCCGCCATAATGCGTCAGACCTGCAGGAGTTGTGATGAGCGCGCTACGACGGTGTGACGGCTGCATCGAGAACTCCCTGCTTCCCCGGCGGTCCGGCAAGGTCTCGGTCATGCGGCAGATGAACGTCCTGCTTGCCGGCATGGCCGGCCTGGCCGCCCTGGCTGCGACCGCGTCACCGGTCGCGATGGCTGCCGGCTCGACCCCCTCTCCCGCCGGGCTCCCCGCCCACCCCGGTACGGTCCAGGTCCTGCCCGGAGAGACCAGTCCCTCCCAGATCTTCAATCAGAGCGACCTCCCGCTCCAGGCGGGGATCGCCGCCGGCGCCCAGGCCGGCAAGCTCCTCCACCCCAAGATCGACCTCGGTACGCGGACGCCCATCCACGTTCCGGCGAGCGGCTCCGGAGCCCCGGAGACGTCCAACAGCACCGCCGCGCCGGCCGCTCCCCGCGACCCGGAGATCCTCGGCTTCGCCGAGGCGGGCGAGGTCACGAGCGGGGACTGGCAGTCGGACTTCCGGCTCGCGGACCTGACCACCATCGCCTACGACAGCCTCAACCTCAACACCAACGGCACCGTCATCCAGGACTCCGGCTATCAGGGGTGGTGGAGCGCGCAGATGACCAGCCTGATCAACGCCGCCCACGCCGCCGGCGACCGGGTGGTGCTCACCATCACCATGAACAACTCGTCGATCGAGACCCTGGTGGGGAGCGAGAGCAACCGGCAGACGGCGATCACCAACATCGTCGAGCAGCTCCAGAGCCGGGGCGGTGACGGTGTCAACATCGACTTCGAGGGGCTCATCCCGGCCGTGGTGCCGAGCGACTTCACCACCTTCGTCGGCGAGTTGCAGTACACGCTGCGCACCCTGGTGCCGTCTCAGTCCTACCTCACCGTCGACACCTACGCCTCCGCGGCCCAGGGCGGGACGATGATGAACATCAGCGGTCTCCGCCCCTACGTCGACGCCTTCGACGTCATGGACTACGACGTCGACTACGGGCAGACGCTGCCCAATGACCCCCTGAATCCCGTGAACTACACGGCGTATTCGGACACCCAGGTGATCAACGCCTATCTCTCCGAGGTGCCGGGTTACCAGGTGATCCTCGGCATCCCCTACTACGGGTACGCTTACTCGACCACAGGCGAGCAGTTCAACGCGCCGCGGGGCGGCGACAACGGCATCAGCGCGGTCACCTACTCCGGCGTCCTGGCCGACTTCGCCTGCACCGCCGGCGCGCCCGACAACCTGCAGGGCCCATCCTGGGACACACCGTCGGAGACGCCGTGGGCTGCCTGGACAAGCCCCTCAGGCACTGACCCCTGCGGTGGCAATCACGGCTCCGACCGCGAGCTGTACTACGACAACGCCCAGTCGCTCGGCGACAAGTACGCGCTGGTCAACAGCGACGGGTTGCGCGGCATCGGCATCTGGGCACTCGGCTACGACTCCGGAAGCAGCGACCTCTGGAACGCCATCACCCAGAACTTCAGCGTCGCCCACGGAGCCAGCACCACACCGACGGCACCCGGTCCGGGTGTCCCCGTCGGGCTCGGTGGCGGCCCGCTGGGCGGTGCTCCCCAGGCCATCTCGTGGGGACCCAACTTCGACGACGTCTTCTGGGAGGGCACCGACGGTGGCCTCTGGCACATGTGGGAGGTCGGCGGCCAGTGGTACGGCCCCGCCAGCCTGAGCAAGGCGGGGGTGATGGCCTCCAACCCATCGGTCGTCTCGTGGGGCGTGGGGGAGATCGACGTCTTCTTCAAGGGCACCGACGGCAACCTCTGGCACGCCTACTACGGGAGCGGCAGCTGGCACTCGGCCCAGGACCTGGGTATGGGACCCCTCGGGTCCGCGCCCGAGGCCGCGACCTGGGGGCCCGGTGAGCTGGACGTCTTCTGGGCGGGTACCGGGAGCCCGACCCTCTGGCACGCCTCCTACTCGGGCGGCTGGCACGGGCCGATCCAGATGCCCGGGGTGTCGACGGTGGCCGGAGCCCCGTACCCGGTCTCCTGGGGGGTGGACAACGAGGAGGTCTTCTGGAAGGGCACCGACGGCAGCCTCTGGCAGGACTACTACGTGAACGGCTGGGTGGGCTCGAGCTCGCTCGGCTTCGGCCCGCTCGGCTCGGATCCCCAGCCGATGACCTTCGGCACCGGCCTGCTCGACGTCTTTTGGCGGGGCACCGACGGCGGCGTGTGGCAGGGGTACTACGCCAACGGCTGGCACGGCCCCTACGGCCTGGGGGCGAGCGATGTCAGCTCCCTCCCCGACCCGGTGGAACCGAGCGCCGGCGACATCGACGTCTTCTGGGAGGAGACCTCGGCCAATCTCGACCACGCCTTCTATGCCGGAGAGTGGTACGGCCCATTCCTGGTCGGCGACGGTCCGATGGGGTCTGCGCCCAGCGTGGCGAGCTGGGGCAACGGGCACATGGACATCTTCTGGAAGGGCACCGACGGCAACCTCTGGACGGCGTCCTTCTCCAGCTGAGTCGCAGCCCGGGCCGCTGCGGAGGTCAGTCGATCACCAGGGCCATGTCGGAGAAGGTGGTCCAGAAGCTCTTGAACCGGGCCATGGTGAAGGTGTCGAAGCTGCCATTGGCGACGTTGAGGAGGCGCACGGTGCCGGCCTGGACGTCGATGCCGCTGAGGACCACGGCGTGCTCGCCGACGGCGTAGGGCACGGCGGCGCCGTCCCAGGCGGTCCACCAGCGGACGGCGACGGCTTGGAAGCTGGCGTCGATCCAGATGATGACGGGGTGGCCCTCGGAGAGCTGCAGGTAGACGTCCTGGGCGGTCCAATCCTGCCCCGCTGACGCGTAGTGGCCGAGCGAGGTGGCCACCCGCTCCAGCGGCGGCCAGTAGACGCCGTAGCCGGTGAACGCCGGCTCAGAGCCGTAGACGCTGCCCACGAAGGTCGCCCAGGTATCGCCCCAGCTGATGACGTTGCCCTTCACCACGACCGCGGACCGCGGGTCGGCGCCGAACTGCCCGAGCAGCCACGATTGCGATACCGACGTCCCTTGCGCCGCCAGGGCGGCCTCCAGCGATGCCGCCTCGCAATCGAGAGGGTAGCCCATGGATATGGCGGGGACGGGGATGGTCCGGCTGCTGATCCCGATCTGATACCAGTCGTGCCACAGACCCGCATCCGTCCCCTCCCAGAAGACCTCGCTGTGGCCGCTGCCCCACGAGACCGCCGACGGTTGGGTCGCTGGCCCGTCGCCGAGGTCGGCCGGACCGCTCCAGCCGTCGACGTAATCATCGTGCCAGAGCAGGCCGTCCGCGCCCACGTAGACGACCTCGATGTTGCCGAGAAGCGGTGAGGTGGGGGCGGGGTCGCCGGACATGCTGCCGCCCAGCCCGATCGGGCCGGACCAGCCGACGGAGTAGACGGCCTCCCACAGCGCCGAGTCGGTCCCTCTCCAGAAGACGTCGATGTGGCCGTACCCCGCCGAGACCGGCTGGGGCGCCCCGGCCAGGGGCCCGTCGCCCAGGGACTGCGGCCCGGACCACCCGCCCAGGTACCACGCATGCCACAGGTTGCCGTCGGTTCCCTTCCAGAAGACGTCGATATAACCCACGCCCCACGACACCGGGGCGGGGTCGGACGCCATGGTCCCGGCTCCGCCAAGTGACTGCGGCCCGTACCACCCACCTAGGTACCACGCATGCCAGAGGCCGCCGTCGGTGCCCTCCCAGAACACGTCGATGTGGCCGACGCCCCAGGAGACCGGGTGAGGCGCGGAGCCCAGTGGCCCGTCACCCAGCGACTGCGGCCCGTACCACCCGCCCAGATACCACGCATGCCACAGGTTGCCGTCGGTTCCCTTCCAGAAGACGTCGATATGGCCCGGGCCCCAGGAGACGGGATAGGGGTCGGAGGCCATCGTCCCGGCTCCGCCGAGGAACTGGGGACCCTGCCAGCCGTTGCTGTACCACATGTGCCAGAGCCCGTTGTCGGTGCCCCTCCAGAAGACGTCGAGGTTGCCGTACCCCCAGGAGATGGCGTGGGCCGAGCCCCCCATCGGCGCCCCGCCGAGCTCGGTCGCACCCGTCCAGACCTCGGGCGCGACGAAGGTGAAGTCGTCAGCGGGGCTGGTGACACTGGTCCCACCGCCGGTGGTGACTGTGACGTCAACGGTCCCCGCGGCCGCGGGTGCAGAGGTGGCGGTGATCGACATCGCCGAGGCAACCGTGAAGCTAACGGCTGCCACGGAGCCGAACTGGACCCGGGAGGCGCCGCTGAACCCGCTCCCGGTGATGGTCACCGCGGTCCCTCCCGCAGTCGGCCCGACGTCGGGGGACACGCCGCTCACGGTGGGAGCGGTGGCGCCTGAGGGGCTGGGGGTCGGCGTCGCCGCCTCAGAGCCGACGGAGGCGGACACCCCGGCTGCGATCGCGGCGAGGCAGGCGGCTGCGAGGCGAAGGCCATGCGCGTGGCCCTTCGCGGCGGTGCGAGCGCTGTCTGGCACGTCTCTGATGGGGCGGCCATTGTCCGTCATCCGATCCGCCTCCGCGCAGCGCCGACCGCGGCCCGGCGGCCTCACGGGTGGAAGGCGTGCCAGAGCGATCCGTCGGTCCCAGCCCAGAAGACATCCGCATTCCCATTGGCCCAGCTCATAGCCGAGGGTTGTCCGCTGAAGGGTCCGTCGCCGAGAGACTGGAGCGAGAGGCCGCCCGGACCCGATGAGGCCAACGAGAGCCCGTCACTGGTGTCGTTCCAGAATACGTCCAGGGTCCCGGGCGCGGTCCGCACCGGTACCGGGTCGGAGGCGAGGCTGCCGCCCCGCCCCACCGGTCCCTGCCAGCCGTTCGAGAACCACGCCTCCCAGAGGCCGCCGTCAGTGCCCTTCCAGAAGACCTCGATCTGACCCGGACCGACCGAGACGGGGTAGGGCGCCGAAGCGAGGGGCCCGTCCCCGAGAACCACCGGCGAGCTCCATCCGTCCGCGAAGTACTGATGCACTAGGTCGCCGGAGGCGTCGGCCCAGAAGACGTCGATGTTCCCGGGGCCCCAGGAGACCGGGTGGGGGTCGGTGGCAAGCGGGATCTGGTTGCCCAACGACTGAGGACCGTGCCAGCCGTTCGCGTAGTAGGCGTGCCAGAGCCCTCCGTCGGACCCTTTCCAGAAGACGTCGACGTTGCCGACACCCCAGGAGACCGGGTGGGGATCGGAGTCCAGCGGGCCGAAGCCCAGGTCGGCGGGCCCCTGCCACCCGTTGATGTAGTCCACCTGCCACAGGTTGCCGTCCGTGCCGCGCCAAAAGACCTCGAGGTTGCCGGGCCCCCAGGAAACGGGGTACGGATCGGAGGCCATCGTTCCCGGCGGGGAGAGCTCCTGGGGGCCCTGCCACCCGTTGGAGTACCACTCGTGCCAGAGCCCGCCGTCGTTTCCCCTCCAGAAAACGTCCGTGTCGCCCACGCCCCACGACGCCGCGTGCGGCGTCCCCACCGGGGCCGCGCCCAGAGAGGCGGCGGGCTGCCAGAAGGTGGCTATCGCGGGCACCTCCGCCGCCTCCGACGAGCCGGACTGGATGAACTCCACCGCCGAGATGACGACGTCGGCCACCGGCGCCCCCCCGCCACCGCTCCACGTCTGACCCGGTGCGGTGTCCCACGACCCGACCCCCACCTGGTCGTACGCGGAATCGAGGATGTTGGCACGGTGCGGGGAGGAATTCATGTAGAGCGTGTTCTGGTAGATGGCAGCCTGGACCGGATCGGTGATCCCACCGCTCCAGCCGATGTTCTCCCCCGCGTTCTGGTAGTCGATCCCATTCGACTGCATGACGGTGAACACATCCTCGCTCCCGCAGTCGAGGATCTGATGGGAGAAGTAGTCGCGTTCGCCCATGTCCTCGGCCCGCCCGGCGATCGTGTATCCGCAGCCGCGGTAGGGGGTGCTCTCGCCGATCCCGGAGAGAGAGGCGTTCCAAGCGAGCGGCGCCACCCCGTTGCCGGCGCGGTCCTGGTTGATGAGCTGGAACATCTCGGCGTCGAACGTGCCCGCGGCGAGCACCGGCGCCGGCCCTCCTCCGGGCAGGGCCAAGCCTCCGGCCACGACCAGCAACGGGACGGCGCTGAGCAGAGCGGCACGGCGAAGCGGCAGCATGGAGGGTTCTCGCTCCTGCCGGCTCCACCCAGTGACTCTTTCGGCGGCCCGGCTACCTCACGTGAGGCCCGTGGCTTTGCGCCCCCTCCTCGCGGAGGGTTTGCCCTTGTCGTGAGCCGACCTCCACAAGTTAGTCGCAGACCCGCCGACGCAACCGCAGGCAACGGCCACGTAGCCCACTGGTCACATCCCCGTCACAGCATGGGCGGTGGAGAGTCCGGCCATCGTCCCGGGCACATCGGAGCCGGTGCCGCCGATACTCGCGGGCGCCAGCCCCGAGAGGAAGTTCGCGAAGGCGGGTATCTTCCGTCAGTCGAGGAAGGCCCGATCCCCGTACGGCCAGTTGAGATTGGGGCTGATGTACGGGTCGACCAGCGTGTACTCGGTCCCCCACCGGGAGCGGAACAGCTCGATGTCCACCTCGGGGTGGAGGCGGCCCCGGCTCGCGCTCTCGTCGTGCTCGAGCCAGACGTGGGGGTTGTAGATGATCCGGTATCCGCGCTTCGTGATCCTCATGCAGAGGTCCACGTCGTTGAAGGAGATCGCGAAGCGCTCGTCGAATCCGCCCACCTCGTCGAAGACCTCGCGCCGCAGCATCATGCAGGCCGCGGTCACCGCGCTGACGTTGCGCACCCCCGGCCTGTCCACGTGCAGGTTGAAGGCGATCTGGCCGTGGCCCAGGCCCACCCCGCAGTGCTGCAGGTCTCCGTTCGGGTAGCGGAGCTGGCATCCGACCGCGCCCACCTCCGGGCGCTGGGCGTGCTCCAGGAGTCGCTCCAACCAGTCGGGGACCCGAACGAAGGCGTCGTTGTTGAGGAGCAGGACGTAGGGCGCCGTGCTGGCGCGCACCCCGAGATTCACGAGGCGGGAGAAGTTGAAGGAGCCCGGGGCGCGCACCACCTGATGCCGCGTGGCGTCGAGGTACCGCAGCGTCTCTGGGGCCTGGCTGTCGTTGTCGACGATGACGATGCCGACGTTGGGGTACGTCGAGCGGGTCTCGATCTCGGCGATGCACTGGCGGAGGAGGTCCACCCGGTCGCGGGTCGGGATGATCACCTCAACGCGTGGATGGCCGTCCACGTCATAGCGGACGTCATAGCACCCCGGCACCGAGGCCTGGTCGACATGTCCCCTGACCCCGCGTCGCACCAGGGCGTCCTCGACCGCGCGCTTGCCCGCCTCCCGTGCCAGCGGTTTGGCGTCGCTGCTCAGGGCAGCCGAGCCGGGCACCTGACGCCACGAGTAGAGGACATCGGGGATGTGGCCGACGTGGCGAGCCCTCTCCGTGGTGCGCAGCAGGAGATCGTGATCCTGGCTCCCGTCGTAGCCCCTCCGGAAGGCTCCGACCTCCATGACCAGAGAGCGGCGCAGCACCGCGAGGTGGCACATGTAGTTCTGGGCGAGCAGCCCGTCGGGAGACCAGTCGGGCTTGAAGAAGACCTGCCCGCGCTTGCCGTTGACCAGGATCTTGTCCTCGTCCGAGTAGACGACGTCGGTATCCGGATGGGTGCGTATGTACTCGGCCGCCCGGAAGAGCGCGTGCGGTCGCATCACGTCGTCGTGGTCGAGCAGTGCGACGTATTCGCCCGTCGCCAGCTCGAGTGCGGTGTTTGACCCTGCCGCGATGCCCCCGTTCTGGGTGCGGAAGGCGACCTTCACGCGCGGGTCCTCGGCCTGGTAACGGTGGAGCAGCTTGGCCACATGGGGTTGGAAGGACGCATCGTCGGCGATGCACAGCTCCCACCTGTCGTAGGCCTGGGAGCGCACCGAGTCCAGGGCCGCCCGGAGCCAGGACTCCTCGGGGTTGTACACGGGCAGGATAACGCTGATCAGGGGTCGCTCCGCCCATTGCCTCGCTTGCTCCGCCATCTCGACAATGCGGACTCGGTCGGGCTCGTGGATTCCCAGCCAGCTCTGGTAGTCGTCCTCGACGCTCGGTGCCGGAGGCGCCGCGCGCCCGGGAAGCAGTCGCCTTCCAACCCGCCGCGCGAATTCCGCGGGACCGTGCTCGACGAGCACGCCGACGGCCCGCACCGCCTTGCGAACCGCTCGACGCGGGCGGCCCCCGGCGCGGGCGGCGGCCTGGCGTTGGGCGTCTGCCTTGCCCAGCTCCGAGGCCTGCTGGCGCAGGCGGACCTCCATGTCGAGGATCACCGCCTGAGCGGCGGAGAGGCGGCGCTCGTTGTCCGGGCGCGCCGCCGCGTCCGCCTCCAGATCGGTCACCCTCGCGGTGAGGCGCCCGATCTCCTTCATCTGCTCGACGGCGAGAGTGTTGCGGTGATGGGCTTCGTTCCGGAGCCGCCCGATCTCGCGGTCGTGGTCGGCGATCACCCGTGGCCACGGATCGCGACGGCGGCGGTACCGCACCGTCCACCAGGTGAAGAACGATCCGTCGAAGCCCGGGTCGCTGACGAAGTCGTGGCGGGCGAAGAGCTCGGCCCAGTACTCCGGCGGCCGGACGTTGACCCGGGTGGCATCGCCAAAGTCGCTCTGGGTCGCGGAGAAGATGACGTCATCGGTGACCGCACAGATGTTGCCGACCGCAGCCGGCGCATCGCCCTCGTCCAGGTGCTCCAGGACGCCGATGCAGGTCACCAGATCGTAGCGACCCGGGATCGGCTCCAGGACATTGCCCACCCGGAGGTGAGGAGCCAGGTCGGGGCTGGCCTGGGAGATCGCGTAATCGGAGATGTCGAAACCGCTGGCGTCGACCCCTCGGTCGCGCAGCCCCTCGACCAGGAACCCGTGGGCGCAACCCACGTCGAGCACGTGGGCCGGGGCCAGCTCGGAGACGATCCGCTCCGCGGCGTGGCCAAAGAGAGCGAGCCAGTGGTCGCTGCGCTCGTATGCCGTTTCCGGGCCGACTGGGAGGTGGTAGTGCGCGTAGTAGGCGGCGTCAAAGAGTGCAGCGGGCGCCGTCGCGGTAGCCGCAGGCGAGCTGTTTCGCATCTTTCTCATCGCTCCGTCGACGTGCTTCCGAGGAGATCCGTCCGGCAAGTCTACGGTTCCCCGTGCCGGGGCTCCGCCGCAGGGGCCACCCCGCGCGCCCGGAGGTAGGCCCGCAGCCCCTCCCTCCAGGGGGGAAGCGGCTCCTCGCCCAGGGCCTGCCAGGCCCGGTTGGCCAGGACCGAGTAGGCGGGGCGGGGCGTCGGGGTCGGGAAATCGGCGCTCGCGATCGGGTCGACGGGAGTCGAGAGGCCCGCCTCCTCGACGATGGCCTCAGCGAACCCGTGCCAGGTGGTGGCCCCCGAGTTGGTGAGGTGAAAGGTGCCGGTCGCATCACGCTCGACCAGCCGGACGATGGCGGAGGCGAGGTGGCCCGTCCAGGTGGGCGAACCCCACTGGTCGGCGACGACCTGGAGACGGTCGCGCTCCCCGGCCAGCCGCAGCATGGTCAGCACGAAGTTGGGCCCCTCCTGGCCGTACAGCCAGGCGGTGCGGACGATCAGGTGACGCGGCAGGATCGACCTCACCGCCTCCTCGCCGGCGAGCTTGCCACGCCCGTAGGCGCTTCGAGGAGCGGGCTTCGCGGTCTCGTCGATGGGCGCGGTGGCAGCGCCGTCGAAGACGTAGTCCGTGCTCAGGTGGCAGAGCAGGACGCCCCGTGCGCCGCACGCCTCGGCGAGGATCCCCGGAGCCACCGCGTTGACCTGCCAGGCGGCCTCGGGCTCCGTCTCGGCGGCATCCACGCGGGTCCAGGCCGCGCAGTTGACCACGGCGTCCGGCCGGACCTCCTCCAGGAGCGCGGCCACGGAGCCCCGATCGCGAATGTCGACCGCCTCGACGTCGTGCCCCGAGGCCTGGTGCCCCGTGCCCGCCAGGACCCTCATCAGCTCCCGGCCGAGCTGTCCCCTCGAGCCGATCACCTCGATCCGCATTCCCGCCCCCTCACTCGGGTGCCCGCCGGTAGTTCCTCCTGTAGAACTCCCAGAAGTCGCCGTTCTTGAGTGGCCTCCACCACTCCTGGTTGGCCACGTACCACGCCACGGTGCGCTCCATCCCCGCGTCGAACGAGACCCGCGGCTGCCAGCCGAGCCCACGAAGCTTCGACGAGTCGAGCGCGTAGCGGCGATCGTGGCCGGGACGATCCCTGACGAACTGCTTGAGCGACTCCGGCTTGGCGAGCAGGCGGAGGACGGCGCCGGCCACGGCCAGGCCGTTCACCTCACCGCCCGCCCCGATGTTGTAATCCTCGCCCGGGCTGCCCGCGCGCAGGGCCGTGTCGATGCCGCGGCAGTGGTCCTCGACGAATATGTAGTCCCGGACCGCCGTGCCGTCACCGTAGATGGGCAGCGGCTTGTCCTCGAGGGCGTTGGTCACGAAGAGCGGGATGATCTTCTCCGGGTACTGATACCACCCATAGGTGTTGGAGCCTCGGGTGACGATCGCCGGGAACCCATAGGAGGCGCGGTAGGCCTGGACCAGCAGCTCGCCCCCCGCCTTGCTCGCGCTGTACGGGCTGCGGGGCCGGAGCGGATCACCCTCTCGGCTGCGACCCTCGCCCACGTCCCCGTACACCTCGTCGGTGCTGACCTGGAGGAATCGCGCGTGGCCTGCCGACCGCGCCGCCTCCAGCAGCACGTAGGTTCCGTAGACGTCGGTGAGGATGAACTGGCCCGGCTCCTCCAGCGAGCGGTCGACGTGGGACTCGGCGGCGAAGTTCACCACCACGTCGCATTCTCCCGCGAGACCGCGCACCACCTCGGGGTCGGCGATGTCGCCCTTGACGAAACGGAATCTCGGGTCGTCCCGCACCGGGTCGAGATTCCGCTCGTTGCCCGCATAGGTGAGCTTGTCGAGGACCGTCACGCTGTCCTCGGCATGCTCGGCGAGCGTGAGACGCACGAACTCGCTGCCGATGAAACCCGCGCCCCCGGTGATGAGCAGCCGCATCTCAGATGTTGTCGATGCGCCAGTCGAAGCCGATCCTGGGATCATCCCAGGCGATCCGACCCTCGTCGGGATCAGCGGGGTCGTAGGGCTCGGTCACGTAGTAGTTGAGGATGACATCGCGCAGGTCGAGCACCTGGTAGCCGTGGCCGACGAAGGGGGGGATGGCGACCATCTTCGGAGCATGCTCGCCGACGATGAGGGTCTGGATGCGACCGGCGGTCGGAGAATCCTCGCGCAGGTCCACCAGCACCACCCGGGCGTTGCCCTGCACGATGTCCCAGTAGTCCCACTGGCGTCGGTGCCAGTGAAAGGCCTTGATCAGCTCGGGCGGGTTGCCGCCACGGGCATAGGCGAGGCTGCGGGACATCTGGGCGAACGGCTGATCGGGAAGGAAGGGGCGCCCGTCGTCGTCCAGGTCGCCCCGCTTGAGCTGCTCGATGAAGTAGCCGCGCTGATCGGCGTGCTTGGTGAACGTCTTGACCATCACCCCGTCGATGCGGCCGGTGCGCCGGGCAGCCGGGACACCGTCCATCGACTGGAGAACGCGCCCCATCGATTCGGTGAGAGGGATCCATGCCATCAGCGCAACTCCCCGCGTGAGGGGCCCCCGGGGCCGCCGGGGCCCGTGCCGGCCAGTGGAGTCCCGGAGAACTCCGCTATCCCCACGGGAGCCGGATGATACCAGGGCCGTGGCTGCACCGCAGAGGCCACATGCATCAATGCTGCCGATCCCCGGTCGTCATTCGGGAAGCCGCGCCGTCAGGCGGCGAGCGAGACGGTGGGCGAGGGGCAACCGGTCGGTGAGGTGGCGGAGGCGCTCGAGCTTCGCGTGCTCCGGACGGAGCCGCGTGACCTCCGCGGTCAGCTCGCCGATGCGCTCGTCCTTGAGCTCGAGGGCGGCGAGGAGCGCACCGACCTGAAGGCGGAGCAGGGTGCCCTCCTCAGGCGATGGGTCGCCGATCCCCGGGTGGCGCGCCGAGCTCCGGGGAGGGAGGGGCCGCTCGCCGATCCTGCGCAGAGCCCCTGCGACAGCGGCCTCGACGCGTCCGGGGGCGGGCGGGTCAGGGTGCGGCTCGTAGTCCGGCAGTGCCTCCGCCCACTTGGCGATGAAGCGGAGCCCGGAGCGCTGGGCCGCCAGGGCCCGGTAGGCGTCGTCGGTGCTGGCCCCCTCGTGGTGGCGGAGCCGGGCGGCGGGAGCGACCACGGTCCGGTAGCCGTGACCGCGAACGGCCAGACAGAGGTCGACGTCCTCGTGGTAACCGGGGTAGTACCCCGGGTCGAAGCCGTCGACCGCCTCCCAGGCGCTCCGCGTGACCAGGAGCCCACACCCCGAGCTGTAGTCGACGTCCTGGACGCTCTCGGCGGGGGTCGAGGAGTCCTCCCGGAGGCCGCGGCGGAGGCGGTGGGTGCCTCCGTCGCTCCAGAGCACGCCTCCCACCTCCTGGAGCGTGCCATCGAAGCCCACCAGGCTGCTGCCGACGGCTCCGATGCGGTCGTCGGCGGCGGCCGCGGCGAGCAGGGCGGCGAGCCATCCGGGATCCGCCTCGGTGTCGTCGTTGAGGAAGACCAGATATCGCCCGCAGGCGCGCCTGGCTCCCCAGTTGCATCCCCCCGCGAACCCGAGGTTCACCGCCGACTTGACAAGAATGATGTCGTCGCGCGCCTCGATCGGGGCCAAGCGCGCCACATCCGTGCCGTTCGCGACGACGATCGTCTCGCGGGGGCACGGCTCGGCAACGTGAGCGAGCGAGTCGAGGCACCCGAGCAGCAGATCCACCCGGTCGAGGACCGGGATGACGATCGAGACCACCGGGTCCGCCGGCCCGCCCGGGTCGCCCCCAGGGGTCTCCGACACGGCCCGACGATAGCACGCGCCCGTCACCACTGGCCGCGACCCTTGATCCGTCCGGTCACAGGAACGTCACGCGAACATCGGTGAAGGGGACGGAAGGTCCGATGAGAATGGGCCTATCAATCACCCCGGGACGGACTCACCATGCTGACTCGCCGCCTTGCAGTGTCCGCGCTGCTCTCGGGTGTGGTGCTCTGCGCCACGGCCCTTACGCCATCGTCGGAAGCGCGGGCCGCGGCGGTGGCCGCTCCCTCGCTGACCCAGGCCCACAACCTATCGGTCAGCGGCAGCGTCCTCTGCACCAAGGGAGGCGAGTTCACCGAGCCGTTCAGCTCGGCGGCGGTCGGAGACCTGTTCGGCAACGGTCAGGAGGAGATCGTGGCCGCCTTCTCGGACGGCTACGTCTACGCCTGGTATGCGAGCAACTGGCAGGTGGTGCCGGGGTGGCCCAAGCAGGTGGCCGACGGGGTGGCGAGCAGCCCCACCATCGCGGTCCTCGACGGCGACACCCTTCCCAGCATCATCGTCGACGACTACTCGGGGACGGTGAACGTCTGGAACGGCAACGGCGTGGAGCGGGCGGGTTGGCCCCAGCACAGTCAGTACGGCGCGAGCGGCGTCCAGTCCGGCTTCTTCAGCTCGGTTGCGGTGGGTGACCTCTACGGGGACGGCCGTCAGGAGCTGTTCGCCTCCGCCCTCGACCAGCACACCTACGCCTGGTTCAGCAATGGGACCGCGGTTCCCGGCTGGCCAAAGCTGATCTGGGACACCTCCCTTGCCACCCCCGCCCTGGCAGACCTGCAGGACAGCGGGGAGCTTGACGTCGTCACCCCCTCGGACTCCAGCGGGGAGAACGGCGTGAACGGCGGCATCTACTGGGTCTGGGGGCCGAACGGCCAGCAGCTCTGGTGGAGTGGGGTCAACGAGGTGCCGTGGTCGTCGCCCGCGGTCGCGGACTTCGGCGGCAGCGAGGTCATCGTCAACGGCACCGGTCACTATTACAGCCAGACCACAGGGCAACCCGTCGGACGCTACATCGTGGGTCTCAACGCCAACGGCACGACCCATGCGGGCTACCCGACCGCCACCAACGACGTGACCTTCGCGTCGCCGGCGGTGGGGGACCTGCTCGGCAACGGCGGCAGTGAGGTCGTGGACGTGACCGAGAACGGGACCCTCTACGCTGTCGATCAGAACGGCAACGCGGTGCCCGGCTTCCCGCTGACACTGCCGGGCGAGGGCTCCCAGCCCTTCTCCGCCGGACCGGCGATCGCGCCGGTCGATTCGACGGGTCGGAACGGCATCTACGTCCCCTCGCCCGATGGGCTCATCGTCTACTCGATGGCCGACCTGGGCTCTCCGACGATCGAGCCGCTTCCCGGAGGGGCGACGTCGTTCAGCACTCCGACCATCGCCAACCTCGGCAGCGGCGGCCTGAGCGCCATCCTGACCTCGGCATCCGGAAACCTGAGCTGCGGCGCAACGGACACCTACAACGTCACGGTCTGGACGGTCAACGGCACCAACGCGTCGCAGATGGGGGCGTCGTCCTGGCCGACCTTCCACGGCAACATGCAACGTAGCGGGAGCAACCTGCCGGTCATCGCGTGGCAGGCCCCAGCGTCGCTGGGAGCGACCGTCGCCGGCACTCTCCACCCCATCTCCTGGGGCCCAGGCAACGAGGACGTCTTCTGGCGCGGCACCGACGGCAACCTCTGGCAGGAGTACTCCATCAACGGCACCTGGTACGGGCCCCAGAGGATGACCACGCTGGGGAACCTCGCCTCCGACCCTCAACCCATCTCGTGGGGGTCTGGCAACGAGGAGGTCTTCTGGAGAGGCACGGACGGCAACCTCTGGCAGATGTACTACCTGAACGGCTGGCAGGGTCCCGCAAGCCTCGGTGACGGCCCGCTGGGCAGTGCCACCCCCGTTCCCGTCTCCTGGGGTGTCGGCAATATCGAGGTCTTCTGGGAGGGCACCGACCAGAACGTCTGGGAGGCGTATTACGCCAACGGCTGGCATGGCCCGGTCGGTCTCGGCGACGGACCGCTCGGGACCGCCACCACTCTGTCGGCCGTCTCCTGGGGCACCGGCAACCTCGAGCTGTTCTGGAAGGGCACCGACAAGAACCTCTGGGAGGCGTACTACGCCAACGGCTGGCACGGCCCGGTGGGCCTCGGCGACGGGCCCCTCGGCTCCGCCCCCCATCCGGTCGCCTCTCAATCCGGCGTCCTCGACGTCTTCTGGGAGGGCACCGACGGCAACCTCTGGCACGGCTGGTACCTGGACGGCGCCTGGAACGCTCCGGCGAGCCTCGGCAGCGGCCCCATGGGCAGCCAGCCGGAGGTCATCTCCTGGGGTGGCGGCCGGGTCGACGTCTTCTGGGTGGGCACCGACGGCAACCTCTGGCACGACTGGTACCAGAACGGCTGGACCGGGCCCCAGAACCTCGGTGGCACTCCTCTCGACTCCCTCCCCAGCCCGGTGACGACCGGCCAGCCCGGCTACCTCGACGTCGTCTGGACCGGGCCCAACTCCACCCTCTGGCACGCCACCTACACGGATACGTAACCGGCCGGACGCCGGCTACCCGAGGCCGAGACGCTCGATCCGGCCCTCGCGGCAGTCGACGGTCGCGCTCAGGTGGTGGCTCAGCGGCCCGGCGGGCACCGGGGCGAGCGTCGGTCCCCACACCACCTCGTCGTCGGCGACCTCCAGCTCGACGTCGACCTCGTCGGCGCCGTCCTCCCGCCAGTAGGCGGCGGTCACGCAGCGCTCCCCCCCGTCCGCCAGGGAATGGGCGGCACGGCCGATCAGGTTGTAGGTCTGCGGGTCGCTGCGCACCGCGTCGAGCGCCTCGGTGTCGAGGTACTCGTCGAAGCGGGTCTGGTCGGGCGTGTCCAGCCGGGCCAGGTCGCCGAGGAGGCGGCTGATCAGCTCCGACATCCGGGTCGTCTCCGAGGCCCGCACCGCCGCATCCTTGTTCCAGCCCTCATCGCGGGCTGGCTCCACATGGATGAAGGTCATCTCTACTCCCCTCCGTGCGACGCCGCGGCGTCACCCCGGACGCTGCATGATAGCCGAGTTCGGCGTGATCCGGACCGCCCCCCGATGGAGCGGGGCGGTCCCACGAGCGTCCAGCCGAGGCTGCGCCCGGGCGTGGCGGGCGGCGTCTCGGGTCGGAGCTCCGCCTAGACTGCCCCGACGTGGAACCCGTCCGGAAAGACCACCACCGCGCGCGCCGGGCCGCCGCAGCAGGCGCCACCGCCGCCCTCGGTCTCCTCCTCGCGGTGGCGATTGCGCGGCTCAGCCGGCAGGTCCCGCTCAACTCGGACCAGGCCAGCTCGGTGCTGGAGGGCTGGGCCATGGCCCACGGCAACGTGCTGCTCGGCGGCTGGACGCTCCCCTCCGACAGCTTCTTCACCGACAAGCTCCCCCTGCTTGCCCTCCTGGAGAGGTTCCAGGGGCTGACCTCCACTGTCGAGTACGAGGCCGCGGGCCTGCTCGGCGCCGGTGTCGTCCTGGCCGGCATCTGGCTGGCGGGCGGCCGGCTCCGGGGCCGGACCCGGGCGGTGGCCATGCTGGTGACCGGCGCCCTGCTCGCCTCCCAGGCCCTGCTCCTCCCCGGAAGCGGCGCCTCCTTCCCATCGGGCGTCCTGCTGCCGGCCGGGACCGACCACGCCGCCAGCCTCCTCCTGCTGCTGGTCGCCTGCCTGGCCCTCCAGGGCGCCCCCCGATCGAGGGCGTGGCTGGCGCTCGTCTGGCTGGCGCTGGCGGCGGCGAGCATCGGAGATCCCCTGGCGGCGGTCGTGGGCGGCGGCGCCGTCGCCGGGGTGGGAGCCCTCGACCTCGCGGTCGGGCGGCACCAGGGCACCCGCGGCGATCTGGCGCTGATCTCCATGGGGATCTCGTCCGCGGTCGCCGCACCGCTCGGCTGGTGGGGGATCCGGAGTCTGGGCGGATACACCGCCGCCCCCCTGCTCGGCAGCGGGTACGGCCTGCCGCCACCGGTCTCCTCCCTAAGTCACAACCTGGCCGTGGGTGGCCAGGCCCTCCTCACCCTCTTCGGAGCGGACTTCCTGAGCCGGCCGGCCGGTCTGGCCTGGCTCTCGGTCCTCCTCCACCTCTGCGGGCTGGCCCTGGTGGTGGCCGTCCTGGCCTTCCTGCTCCGGCCTCGACGCTGGCTGGCACTCGACCTGGTGTCCCGGATCCTCGCCCTCGGCATGCTCGCCGACGCCGCCGCCTACATCGTCGGTCAGCAGGCCACGGATCTCACCTCGGCCCGCTATCTCCTCCCCTTCCTCGGCTTCGGGGCAGTGCTGGCCGGGCGCGAGGGGGTGCCGCGGCTGATGGCGGTGCGCCCTCGCCTCTGGCGCGGAGGCTTGGCCCTCGGCGCCGCCTACGCCGGCGTCTTCGCCGCCGCCGCGGTCACCGCTCAGCCGGCGCCGGCACCGTTCACGGCGGTGACCAGCTGGCTGTCGGCGCACGGAGCGACCCACGGCCTGGGCACCTACTGGGACGCCAACGTGGTGACGGTGAGCACCCACGATGCGATCACGGTCCGGGCGGTCAGCACGGCCTCCGGGGCGCTGACGCCGTTCCTCTGGCACACCACGGTGGCCTGGTACGGCCCCCAGGATGCACGGGCCACCTTCGTCCTCCTCGCCGGGAGCGACAGCAGCGACCGAGCCGTCGTCGAGGCCTCCCTGGGCCCACCGAGCGAGATGACCACGGTGGCGGGCACCACGATCATGGTGTGGCCG